>Ga0302323_100000050_pt1 | contig 70316 bp, 60 predicted proteins | sample Fen_T0_3_FD_201950 | JGI IMG/M metagenome (GOLD analysis project Ga0302323, IMG submission 201950) | Peat permafrost microbial communities from Stordalen Mire near Abisko, Sweden - Fen_T0_3 | ecosystem: Environmental > Terrestrial > Soil > Wetlands > Permafrost | place: Sweden: Abisko...
TTGACGGCTACGGACAGATCGACTCAGCTCGAGGTTTCTATGATGGATTCCCCAGCGCTTTGGGGGGCACTGCCGGGTTTAAACCGCAAACCAACATGCTTTTGGTCCGAACCGGATTCAGCTTCTAGAAAGGAGGCTCATCATGAAAAAAATTCTCTTTGTATTCTGCATGATTCTCGGGTCTCTGGCTCTGGCGGCGAAGGCCGAAGCTCAGATCATCGTGATCTCCAACTCCAACGTAAAGGTAAGCGAAGCGTCGAAGAGCGATCTGGCCGATGTCTTCACTGGCGCCTCGACCTCTCTCAAAGGCAGCCGGGTGGTGCCCGTTCTGATGATGGAAAGCGTCCACCACGAGCAGTTTCTGAGGGCGTACATCGCCAAAAGCGATGGCCCCTTCCGCACCGGATGGAAGAGCCTGGTCTTTGCCGGACAAGCGGCGATGCCCAAGTCTCTTCCAAACGATGCGGCAGTCGTGGAATTTGTGAAGAGTAATCAAGGCGCCATAGGTTACATCGACAGTGGAACACCCCACGATGGCGTCAATGTCATCGCTGTAAAATGACCCGCAATTTGTGCGAACAAGCGGGCAAGGCGGGAACCCTCTCGCCTTGCCTGTTTGAGTTCTCTGTTAACCCTGCGTTACAATTATTTCAGTGGACGCGGCTTGTGCCGGGTGGATTTTCCTCGAACCCGCCGGCTATCAATCGCGTCTAACTGTTAAAGGGCTGCAACAACCCCGTGGATGGGGGCCCCTCTGAAGTGATTGGCTGCAATGCCGATCAGTTGAGGAAGGTCAGTGCATCCACTGCCGCCCATGTTTGTTTGCTTTCAACATCCCCGTTCGCTGCCTTGCAATCGATTCGCAGGGCGAGCAGGACTGAAGGCGGAATACGGTGAACCTGGTTCTCGACGATCTGACGGCGGCCTCGCCGGAGGCTGGCAGCACCTGTAGCCTCGAAAACTACCTTGCGCTCCCTGACCATACGATGGATGCACGCATCGCGGAGGCGCGCGCGCGGCTGGGAAGAACAACCCTGCTGCTTGGCCACCATTATCAGCGCGACGAGGTGATCCGCTTTGCCGACGCCACGGGCGACAGCTACAAGCTCTCGAAGATCGCCACCGAGTCCGACGCAAAGTACATTGTCTTCTGCGGCGTGCACTTCATGGCCGAGAGCGCGGATGTGCTGGGCCACGCCGGGCAGAAAGTGATCTTGCCCGATCTGAACGCCGGCTGTTCGATGGCCGATATGGCCGAAATCTCTCAGGTGGAAGCCTGCTGGGAGGCGCTCGAAGCGCTGGGTCTGGCGGAGGACACGATTCCGCTGACTTATATGAATTCGACCGCTGCCATCAAAGCTTTTTGCGGCGAGCGGGGCGGGCTGGTTTGTACCTCTTCGAACGCGCGGGGCGCCTTTGAATGGGCCTTTGCGCGTAAGAAACGCATCCTCTTCCTGCCCGATCAGCACCTGGGCCGCAACACCGGCTATGCCATGGGTATTCCTCTTGAGGAGATGGCCGTCTGGGATCCTTGGGCCAACCAGATTGGCACGAGTCAGGGCGGGCAGACGAAGGAACGTCTGGCTGCGAGCCGGATTTTACTGTGGAAGGGCCACTGCGCCGTCCATCAGCGCTTTCTGCCCAGCCATGTCGATCAGGTCCGCGCCAAGTACCCCGGCATCCAGGTCATCGTGCATCCCGAGTGCCGCTTCGAGGTCTGCCAGAAGGCCGACGCCCTTGGTTCCACCGAGCGGCTGATCGCTCTCGTCGAGCAAGCGCCCGAGGGCCAGATGTTTGCCGTGGGCACTGAAATTCACCTTGTCAACCGCATGGCCAAGCGATTTGCCGCTGAGGGCAAGCGCGTCATCACCCTCGACGACACCGGTTGCCTCTGCACGACGATGTACCGGATCACTCCGCAGCATCTTTGCTGGGCTTTGGAGAACCTGGTCGAAGGGCGCGTCGTGAATCGGATTCAGGTGCGGACTAGCGTGAAGAGATGGGCCAAGGTTGCGCTGGACCGGATGCTGGAAGTCGGGTAACCACCTGCGGTGGGGCCAACTGCTCGCTCATCGCTCGCTGCAGATTCTCGGTATCCCAGGTCCCCAAATGCGAGGGACCTGGGGCACCCGTCTGGCTTCGAAGGAAGACCGACGCGGAGCGTTGCTGAGACGGTGACTACCGGTTTGCCGATTTGCCGGTAAATCGACCGGAACGCTCGAGACAAGCAGGCCAATCACTTGATAACGAGCTTCACCTTCTCACCGTCAGGCAACGTCGCAATTTGTTTATGCAGGCCGCCAAGAAATCCGACGTTTTCGTATATGTCGATTACATACGGCGTCTCTGACGAATCTTCCTGCTTGAGGACAAGGGGTACGCTGAATCCAATGCACTCGTTCGGTCCGGGAATCAAACCACGTTCAGCCGCAGCTCTTTCATCTGATTCCGCAAACCACTCGTCAAGTTTGTCTGCGTTCTGAGATAGGGCAAGGAACTGAGGTTCCGAATCGGCAATCCGTGAAAAGCGACCGATGGCAACATCGAGCCAGAAAATCCTTCCTCCTTCATCGCGGAGGAACAAGTCTCCGAACGCATTCCTGCTAACCAGCGTTAGCTTCTGGGGACAGAGCCAGCGCCAATCTGCGAGTAACCGCTCCACATCGAGAACTTCCATGGACCATTGGTGTGCCATGCACTGATCATGCCAGATGAAAGGCATTTCGGAAAGCGAATCGGCATTCCGCCTGGATCGTCTATTCGGAAGTTACCATGCAGATATCCCCTCTCAAAGACGACGAAGCTGACTGACACCCGCAAATACTCCATCTGCCTGCGAAAAGATCCATCTTCATTTTGACGGGAAAGCCGGGTTCAACCGCGCCTCATACTGCCGCTCAAAGCGGATGATCGCGATCCACTGGCCGTGATCTTCCTGCTTCCAAACCATGCTGCCGTGCAGTTGGAGCGCAATAGCCTCCGGCTGCAAATCGTGGTGCAGGCCAAAGTACTCTTCGGCGACTGCATCGCTTTTGGGGCCAAGGCTGAGAGGCAGCGAAGGCGGATCGTACTTTGTGCTGAAAACCAGCGCCACGGAATATTTCTCCGGCTCCTGGGCGGCGCGGGCAATCTGCGCGGTTGTGAAATCCTCGATGCGGTCAACGGCGAAGGGATGCTGTAAATAGCCAAGCTCGGGGCGGGTCAGCTCGTCGGTGACGGGCCAGGCCGAGAGGACCGTCGAGCCGGGGTAGAGCTTTTGAAGCTGATCGATGCCGGCCTGATGAAGGCGGATGACTTGGGCGTAGGCCAGATTATCTTCAGGCGCGAAGCGATACGGCGGATTGATGAAGAGTCCAAGAATGAGGGCCGCGGCGGAGAAGGCGGCTAGCCCCTGCCAATACGGCACGCGGCGATACATCGTGGAAGCGGCCACCAGCAGCACCAGCGGAATCATGGGCAGCAAGTAGCGAGTGAGCAATGCGCCGCCAAGAACGCTAAAGAACAGAGCGTTGGCCAGCAGGAGGAAGAAGATGCGGCGTTGGACGGCGGGGGCGATGGCCGAGCGAGGCTGGCCTTCTGAATCTTGACGTGGATCGAGCAGCAGGGCGGCCACTGCGATTCCCACGGGCACAAAAAGGTTCATATGCGCGGTGAGATGCAGAATGCGGTAGCCGAAGGCGGCGGCTATGCGCAGGGGCGAGAGGTTGGCCTGGGCGTTGTAACGCAGAAACTCGGGATTGCCGAAGAGAAAGCCTGTTTTGGTGAAGTGGTAGGCGTACCAGGCGGCCAGCGGCACGGCGCAACCGGCGAACCACGCAGCCTCTTGCCAGAGCCGGATACGGGCTCGTCCAGGAGCGCGCAGGCTCTCAACCAAGCTAATGGCGGCGAGTGTGGCGGGGACGATGATGGCCGTCTCTTTTGAGAGCGCCGCCGCGGCAAACCAGACGGCGGCGATGCCGGGCCTGGGGGCCTGAGTGGTCAAAGAGCCGAGCGCGGGCAGGGCGTAGACCAGTCCCCAGAGGGTGCAGGTGGCGGCGAAGATGTCGGCGTGGGCGAGGGTGCTCTGCGCAAACCAGACGGGATAGAGCGCGGTGAGGGCAACGGTCCAGAAGGCGACCGAAGCAACATCCGTAAGCCGCATGGCCAGACGCCAGACCGCGGTGAGGCCGAGCGCGGCGACCATGAGGACGGATGTGCGCGTGACTTCGGGAGAGAAGCCGGAGAACTTCCACCAGAGCGCAAGATAGATGCTGGGCAGCGGTGGATGGGCGTTGGTGAGTGTGCTGATGGGGATCAGCGAACCGGTGCGGAAGAAGTCCCATGCCGCGGGAATGTAGTAGCCAGCCTCGTCCCAGTAGTAGGGTAAGCGAAGCAGTGTGAAATGGCTTGCATAGAGCGCCGCGAAGATCACCGGGAAGATTCTCCAGGCGGGAAAGGGCGTGTCTCTCCGCGGCATGATGAGTTGCTTCCAGTGCAAAGCGGTGCTCCTCTAGTTGATGGGGCCTTGCTGGAAGTTGTGGCTCTGCGGCTCGAGGTTGAGCGTGCCAAAGGCCTGCTCGTACTGGGCGAGGTTTTGGCCGAGCAGATTGAACAGGGCCTTGGCCTGCTGCGGGCTGAGAAAGACCGCCGTGTGGTTGCTGATGGAGACCTGATCGGGCGAGTCGGCCGAGGCCAGGCCAAAGGCCAGTTGAAAATCCCAGACACTGACGCGGATATGCACGCTGTTGGCGTAGACTTCGCGGTAGTCGGGAGCCTGGACGAGGTTCATTTGCGGCTGCTGTGAGGATTGGCTCATGGTTTCTCTAGATTACTCCGGCAGGGGTGGAGCTGTTAGGAGCTGGTTGGAGCTTTTTGGAACGCACGAAGCCGGCTGGGGCTTGCCGGGCATGGATGTACGATTTGCGTTTGAAAGTTGGTGCGAAAGGCGGGACTCGAACCCGCATGGATTGCTCCGCCAGCTCCTAAGGCTGGTGCGTCTGCCAATTCCGCCACTTTCGCATGGGCGCGACTGAAACCATTTTAGCCTGAAGCATTCATTTGATCAGAGCGAAGCGAGTTTTGCCATCGTTTATATCAATATGCTAGCATTGATAGCGTATCGAGAAAGGTGGAATTCCTATGCCTGCCGTGACCGTTCGCAATCTCTCCGTCGAGGTGCATCGCGCGCTCAAGCTGCGTGCAGCACAAAATGCGCGCAGCACCGAGGCCGAGATTCGGGTGATTCTAGAGGAAGCCGTCTCTCCCAGAAAACGGCTGAAGATCGGAACGGAGCTAGCAGCCTTTGGGCATCGCTTCGGAGGAATCGACCTCAAGTCCAGGCGCAATCCAAGGCCAACTGATCCGGCAGTCTTCGAATGATCATTCTCGATACAAATGTGATCTCGGAGCCGATGAAAGAACGGGCCGATCCGGCGGTTGCGGCCTGGCTTGACCGGCAGGCTGCTGAAACACTTTATCTGACGGCGACGAACCTCTCTGAGCTGCTCGTTGGGATTGAACTGCTGCCTGAGGGCAGGCGGAGAAGAGGCATCGCCGCCGCGATGGAGCGACTGCTGACAGATCTCTTTGGGACGCGGCTTCTGGCGTTTGATCGGGAGGCTGCGGTGGCTTATGCCTTTGTGGTCAGCCGGGCGATGGCAAAGGGCTTCAGCATCTCTGTGGCCGATGGGCAGATCGCCGCGGTTGCCGCTGTCCATGGATTCGCCGTAGCCACGCGGGATACGGTGCCGTTCCTGGCTGCTGGCTTGACGGTGATCAACCCGTGGGAGAGCTGAGGCAGTCTCGAGCTTTCTGCCCGGTTGATTTCGAACCTTGGGGTTCGCAGTTTCCCACCCATTCGCCAGAAAAAAGCGAATGGATGGGGCACGGTGCAGGACGAGAACAGACGGTCAGAACCTAGTTGAAGAGATCTTTCATCTTCTCGATCAGGTTGGGAGAAGCAGGCTTGTTGTCGACCGAGAGCGAGTCGGCCAACTGAGTAAACAGCTCGCGCTGAAAGCGGCTCAGCTTGCGTGGAATCTCGACGACAACCTTAACGATGAGGTCGCCGTTTCCCTTGCCGTTGAGGATGGGGACGCCGCGGCCGCGGACGCGCAGCTCGCGGCCGCTTTGCGTGCCTTCAGGAATCTTGAGGATGACCGAGCCGTCGATGGCTTCAATCTCGATCTCAGCGCCGAGGGTGGCCTGAGTGATGCTGATGGGGATGACGCAGCGCAGGTGGTGGCCATCGCGCTCAAAGAACTCGTGGCGGCGGATAGAGAGCACGACGTAGAGGTCGCCCTTGGAGCCGCCGTTGCGTCCGACGCTGCCTTCGCCGGCATAGCGGATGCGTGTGCCATCTTCGACGCCGGGGGGGACTTTGACGTTGAGCTTGAGTTCCTTGACCACGCGGGTCTCGCCACGGCAGGTCGAGCAAGGGTCGCCGATGACCTGGCCGGAGCCGTCGCAGGCGGGGCAGGTGCGGGCCACGGAGAAGAAGCCCTGCTGAAAGCGGATCTGTCCCCGGCCCTGGCATTGAGGGCAGGTGGAGGGGCCGCGGCCTGATGCGCTGCCGCGTCCGTTGCAGGTTGGGCAGATCTCAAGGCGGCGAATTTTCACCTCGGTCTCGGTGCCGAAGATGGCGGCATCGAAATCGATGGTGAGGTCGAAGCGCAGATCGTCTCCGCGCTGCTGGCGGCTGGTGCGCTGGGCGTTGCCGCCCATAGAAAACATTTCGCCGAAGAGGTCGCCGAAGATGTCGCCAATGTCGACGCCACCGGCGAAGGGACCGCCGAAACCGGGCCCGCCACCGCTGATGCCGGCATGGCCGTAGCGGTCGTAGGCGGCGCGCTTGTCGGCATCGCTCAAAACCTGGTAGGCCTCGCTGGCCTCTTTGAAACGCTCCTCGGCGGCATGATCGCCGGGGTTGCGGTCAGGGTGGTGCTTGAGCGCGAGCTTGCGGTAGGCGCTCTTCAATTCCTGGTCGCTGGCATCGCGCGAAACGCCCAGAACTTCGTAGTAATCAGCTTTGCTCACGTTTGTATGTGTACTCATTCGCTTTTCTGTTTAGGGTTGGAAACCACGCGCACCAGCGCCGGGCGCAAGAGCTTCTGGCGGAGCTTGTAGCCGCGGCGGATTTCTTCGGCAACATGCTGGTCGGGCAGATCTTCGCGCTCGACCGTGCCGAGCGCTTCATGAACGCGGGGATCGAACTCTTCGCCCACAGCGGGGATGGCATGCACGTGCAACTGGCGCAGCACATCTTCCATCTTCTTGACGATCAACTCGACGCCGGAGCGCAACTGCTCGGCCGAACCCTCGGCCTTAAGAGCCAGCTCGAAGTTGTCGACGACGGGCAGAAACTGCTCGACGACGTTGGCGGTGGCGTAGTCACGGTCAGAGATGCGGTCGCGGTCGGCGCGCTTGCGGGCGTTTTCAAACTCGGCCTGCAGACGGGCAAGGCGATCGACCAGTTGGTCGCGCTCGGCCTTGAGCTTGTCGAACTCTGTCTGGCTTATGGGCTCGTCCGAAGGCGCAGGCTCAGCCGGACTCGCGGGCTTGTCGGGTTCGGCGGGTCGCACGGGCTCGCTCGCCGCTTCAATGGCCTGCTCTTCCAGCACGGCGGCCTGCTCGAATTTGAGCGGCTCCACCGGCTTCAACTCCGTTTCATTTTCTGGCATTTCTCTTTTGATTCTCCGAAGACGATTTCTCTCGCTTTATTCCATGATAATTTGTGCGGCCTGCGCTGGCTTCTGTCGCCAACATGCAGCCGCGGTTTCTGCTTGATTTTTATTCACATCTTGAGATCCCCGGCGGCGGGAAGTTCAAGGAGCCGCTCGGAGAGGCGGGCGATATATCGCACGGCCTGAATCATCTCCTGATATTGGATGCGGGTGGGTGCAATGACGGCGACGGTGCCGAGATTAGCGCCGCCGAGCCGCGCAGGCGCACCGATGAGAACCAGATCCTGCATGGCGTGCGAGGCCTCGGCCTGTCCTGCAAGATCAGGACCGACCACGACGCGCACCTCCTGCTGGCGGCCGTCGACGTAAGCAGTGAGCAGCTCGACGAGCCGCTGCTTGGCTTCAAGAGCAAGAAGCATCTGGCGCAGACGTTCGCGGTCCTCTTCAGCGGCAATGAGGTTAGCCATTCCCTCGACGAAGATCGCGGGGCCGGCCTCGCCCGCGGCCAGCGCGCCTTTGCGGCAAAGCTCCTCAACCGAGGCCAGCATCTGGTGATAGGCGGTCTCTTCGAGCTCGATGCGCCGGGCGACCTCGGCGCGGATGCGTTCGACGGGCCAGCCACGGAAGTTCTCGTTGAGATAGCGGCCGGCGGTCTCCAGCTCGAGGTGGGTCAGTTCGCGATCGAGGGCCAGGACGCGGTCTTGCACGGCGCCGGCCTGGGTGACAAGCACTGCCAGGACACGGCCGGTGGAGAGCCGCGAAAAGTGAATATGTTCGAGAACCTGCGAGGCGGTGGAACTGGCCAGCGCGACGCCAAGACCGCTCGAAAGCAAGGCCAGCACGTGCGAGGTGCGTTCAAGATAGTCGTTGGTACTGGTGACGCCGGTGAAGCTGTCTTCGATCTGGCCGCGGCGAGCTTCGCTCATGGGCGCAGCCTGTGCGGCAGCCAGTTGGCTGGCCTGCGCTTCGGGCCGGGTGATCTGTTCGACGTAATAGCGGAAGGCGGCGGCGGTGGGAACGCGGCCGGCGGAGGTGTGCGGCTGGTCGAGCAGGCCCGTCTCGCCAAGCGTGGCCATGACGTTGCGAATGGTCGCCGAGCTGAGGCCTTCGCGGTTGGCAAAAAAACGCGCAACCGACTGCGAGGCCACTGGTTCGCCGGTGGCGATGTAAAGATCAATGATGGCCGTAAGCACCATCCGCTCTCGCGGACTGATGCGCACTTCAGTCATCTTTCCCCGCTCTCTGTTCGGGATTGTCAGGCGTTGCGAAAGGAGTGCTGTGCGGCCCCCGGACGGAATCCGAATGGAACCGGCTCGACACTTGATTTTTCTGGTATTTATGCCAGAAAAACAGCCTGTTTCCCCTCTTTAATTCTAGGCAGCGGCGATTGGAGTGTCAACCGGAGGGCGCGGGGAGAAGAAGTCTACAGGATGGATTCGGCTGTGCGGATTTGAGAGGTCGAATCGGCGTGTATTGAGAGGCTCAAACTGCGCTTGGGCCAGTATTTTTTCGTGGTCTCTTTGCATAAAATCCAACAGGTCAGCCTTGTTGCGAGCATAATATTTTGAGTGGAATTACCTTAGGAGCTTTGAATCGTGAAGATCCGCCTGGCTGTTTGGCTTGTACTTGCTTTTGTGATCTTTCCTGCTGGATTGTTGCAGTTGGGGGCTGGGCCCGCTTTGGCACAGGACGCCGCGCCGGCACAGGCCTCTGCTGACGATGCGGCGTGGCTTCAGGATCTTGAGGCGTGGCGGGCGCAGCGTGCACACGAGATGGCCGCGCCCGACGGGTGGCTGACACTGATCGGCATGGAGTGGCTGAAGCCCGGCGTCAATGCCTTTGGAGCGAGTATCGACAACCAGATTCTGGTCCGCGCGCTGGCTCCCAATCACATGGGTGTGCTGGTGGTAAGCGGCGGGCCGACTGCCAGCCAGGGAGACGCGCCCAGCTTGATCGCCAGCGATCCTGTCACCATCAAGCTGGTTGCGCCAGCGGGTGGTTTCCCGCCCGGACTGACGCTGAATGGCGAGCCGGCCCAGGAGGGGCAACTGGTGCTGAACGACGTTCGGCCCGTAACCATCGGCTGGCACGGCGTCACCATGACCATCCTTCCCCGCGGCAAGCGCTTTGCCCTCCGGATTCGAGATTCCGATTCACCGGCACGGGCAGGTTTCAAGGGGCTGAACTGGTATGCGCCCAACCCGCATTTTCGCGTGACGGCCAAGTGGACTCCCTACGATCCGCCGCGCATCGAGAAGATTCCCACGGGCATTGAGACGACGCTTGATCTGCCAGCGCCGGGCATCGCCGAGTTCACGCTCGACGGACAGACGATGAGCCTGGAGCCGGTGATCGAGGACCGCGAGGGCAAGAGGCTCTTCTTTATCCTGCACGACTCGACCAACGAGATCACGACCTATGGCGACGGGCGTTTCTTTACCACGGGGCTGCCCTCACAGGGTCTCGACAAGCCCGGCACACTGACACTGGACTTCAACCGTATCGAGAACCCGGCCTGCGCCTACACGCGCTTTGCCACCTGTCCTCAACCGCCGGACCAGAATGAGCTGCCAGTGGCGCTGGAGGCGGGTGAAAAAGAGTATCTGCGCTGAACGCAAAGCCTCTCCGGCCATTGCGACTTTTCCCTGTGCGAAGGGTCTAAGAGATCATTGCCCCCGGCAGACGTTTCGGGCCGGAGATCATTGATCCAGAGGGGTTTGCCTTCATGTACGTTTTGCGCGCGCTCCCACTAGCTGGTCTTCTTATCTCACTTCTAGCAACACTACCGGCGCAAGGCCAGTCGGCGGCATCGCAACCGCTGCCCGAGATTCGCCAGCTCATGAAAGAGGTTCAGGAACATCAGAAGCAACTGGAGAAGGTGCGGGAGAACTACACCTACACCGATGCAGTCACGATTCAGGAGATGGATGGCAATGGCCATGTAACGAAGACCGAGACGGAGGAGCTAGAGGAGTTTTTCGTCAACGGCCACCAGATCAGCCGCAAGGTCAAGAAGGACGGCAAGCCTCTCGAAGGGCACGATCTGGAAAGGGAAACCGAGCGGGTAACCAAGCTGGTGGAGAAGGCCACGAAGACGCCCTCAGGCCAGCCGCTGGATGGCCAGACGATCACTGTGGGGCGGCTGCTGGAGATCATGGACGTGCGGAATCCGCGGCGGGAGAACTACCGCGGCCGGCCGGCGGTTGTCTTCGATTTTGTCGGCCGCAAAGACGCTAAAACGCATGGCCTGGTTGAGGACGCGTCAAAGAAACTGCAGGGAACGATGTGGGTGGATGAGGCCGACCGCCAGGTGGCGCATCTGGATGTCGCCTTCGACGACAACTTTCACGTTGCCGGAGGAATCGTGGCCAACATCCAGAAGGGAAGCAACTTCCACTTCGATCAAGCCAAGGTGAACGGCGAGATCTGGATGCCGACCGGGGCCGATGTGACCATGCTGGCTCGCGTCTTGCTGTTGAAGAACTATCGCCAGCACATCACCGCGCGCGACTACGACTACAAGCGCTTCCGCGTGGATGCCGAGCAGGGCAAAGATGCCAAGGCCGTGGTCGAGAAACAGTAGGGCGTTCGCGGCTCGCTCGCCGCGATTCCATTACAGTGAAGACATGTTTGCGCGCAGGCTTTCGATCTTACGAATTGATACGAGCGGAGGGCGGCACCCCTGCCCCATTGGCTGGATCGACAACTTCGCCATGCGCAACTTTACCAACGACGCGGTCTTTGACGACACGCTGCCGGTGGCCGACGGAGTGCTCGAAGCCGGGAGCCGGGTTCCGCTGGAGCGGCTGCAGCCGGCGATGGAAGATTGGTTTCGGCGCAAGAGCTATCTGAAGCCGGGTGAAGGACTTGAGGTAGTGGAGATTGGTGGAGCCGATTGAGGTTTGCGGGTTCCCACATCTGACACGGTGAGGCTGCATCAGATATGGCGCAGCCGGACTGTTGTCGAGTTAATTACTGCAAGGTCTTGAAGATAAAAATAGGGGGGTGGGGGCAGGCTAGGCAGCCTGCTCGTTGGACTCGCTTTTTTGCCAGAGCTCGACCTCGGCCTCGCGGCGGGCCTTTAGTGCGGGGAGTTCCTTGCCGCCGGCGCGGTTCCAGCGCAGCAGTTCATTGGCGGCCTCGCCGTAGTCGCCCGCGTTGAGGCGCTTGAGGAGTGTCGAGGTGGCGAAGCGGCCGGCACCGAGGTTGAAACAGAAATCCACCAGCGCATCAAATTGGCCTTGCGCCAGCGGAACCTTGACCAGCCGCTGGACGGCCTGCTCGGCATCGCGCACATCGGCGGCGAGCAACTCGGCGGCCTGGGTTTCGTCGATGCCGTCATGAAACGACTCAGGATGCAGTAGCCGATGGCCGTAGCCGATCGTCGGCAACCCGGCCACATCCAGATAGACGCGATTGCGAAAACCTTCCGACTTTTTGAGCAACTCCAACCCCGCTGCGCTAAGCTTCATCGTTCCCCCTGCTGACTTCAATCGTCAGTTTTCACGCTAGCAGGAGGGAAGAAATAATCTGCAAAACGGGAGAATGCTCTCTGCTGGAATGTGACGACCGTCATCGCGCGCGACGTTCCGGCTTGGACGTTCTGAGTCAAAAACCGACACGAGCAGGGAAGGAAAATGATCATTTGCACCACTTTTAGTGCAAATGGCAAGTCGTAGGGATGACTAGAGTTAGCCGGAAATGGGGCAAAAACAGGTCAGTTTTGGACAGAAAATCCTCATATCTTTGTCGATAACAGTTGAGAGAAGTAGTTTCGAATCAGTAAAATGGGAAGATGGTTGAAGTACAAGAAACAAGCAACACGAGCTCAAAATCTTCGCTACGGATTTGGTTGTTGGCGGGAGCATCGTCTGTTGCGCTGGTCGCGGTGGTCGTCGGTGTCTCGACGCGGACAGTGCATGCGGATGCGGCGTTATCCCGGCCGGCGGCGATCGCCCCCCCGGCGGTTCCCGTAGCAAGCGCGACGCCTGCATTGCTTGCGACGCAGAAGCCCGCGGAGAAACAAACGGCAGAGATGCTTCGCGGCCTCGCCTCCTGGTATGGGGGAGTCTTCAACGGCCGGCGCACGGCTAGTGGAGAACGCTTTGACATGTACGCGATGACGGCCTGCCACCCTACGCTTCCCTTCGGCTCGATGGTCAGGGTGGTCAACGAGAAGAACAAACGGTCAGTGGTGGTACGCATCACCGACCGGGGCTATCTTTACGGCGGGCGGGTGATCGATCTCTCGTATGCTGCCGCCGAGAAGTTGGACATGACTAAATCCGGGCTGGCCTCGGTCAGGCTGGAGGTTCTCTCGGTGGGTGGGCCCCGGAGGAAAAAGTAAACTGAAAGGGATTCAACGGAATAACGGCCAGCCTTCGGGCTGGCCGTTGTCGTTTGGGGGACTAGGGTTCGTGGTGTCCCACATCTGACGCGATGAGGCTGCGCCAGATATGGGGCACCCGGCCTGTGTCTTCTATACGCCGCTCCCTGAATTGAAGTTTTCCTTTCTCATTGTAGTTTCCCGGTTTGAGGCGTTGACGGGCGTGAATTTTGATTGTCGGCGCGCGAGAAAAGTTCTGCTCAGGACGAGAGCCTTTTGGGAAGATTTTTGGGTAGTTTGTGGGGATGTGGGCTTGGAGGGTTACGGTTGAGTTGGGTTCGTGGTCTCCCAGGTCTCAAAAGCGAGACCTGGGGCACCCAATCAGTTTGGGTCGGTCAGACCTGGGGCACCCGTTGGCCATTGGGCTGCTGCAGATGCTGGTGGAAGCTATTCGCTGTCGGGGAGCTTGTAGGGCTTTTGCAGGTAGAGGCGGGCCTCGTTGACAGCGCCCTGGGTGTTGTCGTTGGTCTGGACGGCGAGGCGGTATTCGTTGACGGCGCGGTCGCGCTGGCCGGTGATGTCAAAGATCTTGCCCAGGGCGATGTGGCTCCAGACCTCGGTCCATCGGGGCTCGCCGTCGCCGCGCAGGGCGTCGCGGTAGGAGTTGACGCTGGCCTGATAGTTGCGCTGGGTAAAGAGCAGTTCGGCAATGCGGTAGCTGGCGAGAGAGCTTTGCGAGTTGGCTTCGAGGGCTCTTTGATATTCGGCCAGCGCTCCGTTGAGGTCGCCCTGGGCTACAAGTTGCTGGCCTTTGAGGATGCTGATGCGGACCTGGAGGTCGGGGGTGGATTTGAGCACCCACTCCTGGGGATCGATGTTGATGCGGCGGGGGCGGCCGAAGGTATCGACGACAAACTGCGTATTGGTGCCTACGACCTCGACCTTCTTGATCTCGGTCTTGCCGTCGGTATCGACGCGCAGCTCGATGGGCATGCGGAAGAGGTCGAGATCCTGGCCGATCTCGCCGATGGTTCGGAAGCCCTTGTTGTTGCCCAGCCGGTAGACTGCGTATTTTTTGGTGAACTGGGGCGCGCCGGTGCCATCGACCCATTGCGAGAAGAAGGAGGTCAACTGCTGATCGCTTTGCGACTCGGCCACTTTGATAAAGTCGGCCGCGCGGATCGGGCCGTCGGCATATTGGCTGAGCGCACCCTTGAGGGTGGCCAGGAAGGCCTTGTCGCCGATCTCGCCGCGCAGCATGTGGAAGATCATGGCGCCTTTTTCGAGAGTCATCGACTGGAACTCAGGCGAGAAGGGACTGAGGCGGCTGACACTGGACAAGGGGATGGTGTCGTAGGCCAGGGCACCGGCGGAGATGTCGGGCAGGGCGGCTTTGAGGGCGCCACGGCCCTGGTCGTCCTCGATGTACATCAGCTCGCCGTAGCGGGCCATGCCGTTGGTGATCCAGGCGTCGTTGAGGGTGCGGGGGCTGACCTCGGAGCCCCACCACTGGTGGGCGATGGTGTTGGCAAGCAGGCGAATGCCGCTCTTGTCACCGACGCGCGAGCCGAGGATAGCGGCCAGTTCCGGAGCCCAGACGGCGGGCAGGGTGTCGTCGGGAAGTTCAACGACGTTGAGGTGGGGAGTCTCGGGTGAGCCGAAGCTGCCGGTAAAGAAGTCGTACTCTTTGGCAGCTGTCTGGGCGAGATCGTTGGCCGACTTCTGGTGGGCGACAGTGAGCCAGACTTTGACGTTGCCAGGACCGGCCGAGACCGGGCCGACGAAGCGGCCGGCGATGACGGTGCCGGGAAAGCCGGGCTTGTCCCAGTTGAAGTCGAACTGCTCGCCAGGCTTGCCGCTGGCCAGCGTGACGGGCTTTGAGGCGCCCTGCGCGCCGCTGGCGAAGACGTGCATCGCCTGCGGGACGCGGATGTGCATCTGGGCGGTGAAGCGGTTGGTCATGTAGCCAGTCATGGGGAACCAGCGGGCCGCGTAAAGCAGATAGGTGATCGGCTCCTGGATGGCGGCGAGTTTCAATCCCTCGACCGGGCCGTCTTCGCTGCCGGTGATGGCGCCTTCGTATTCGAAGGTCCAGCGGTAGACTTGGCCTTTGACGAAGGGGGCGGTGGGCGTGACGCGGATGGTGCCGTCGGCGGAGCGTTCGCCGGTGAGTACTTTGCCGGCTTCGTCGGAGATTTTGGTGACTTTGAGGGCCGGGTGGAAGCCAAAGCTGACCAACTCGGCCGTCTCTGGCGCGGTGAAGCTGACGACCGCCTTCGCCGCGATGCGGTGGGTGGCGGTGTCAATCTCGGCGTCGATCACATAGCCGGAGATGGCCAGGGTGGGCCGCTCAGGCCGCTGGGCGGCGAGCGGGGCGGCGAGCGTGAGGGCGCAGAGCAGGGGCAGGATCTTCATCCGGATACACATGGCAGCCTTCGGCATTCTAGTTCGCCTCGAATCAAAAACTTAGGAGAAGGGAATCATTCCCAGGGTAATCTCTGCCACCCGGTCGATTGCGCCAACGTGTGACGGTTTGGCGAGCAGGACACGGATTCTCGCCAGCTCCTTCATCATGGACTGGCGAGGGGTGCCGTCGGGTAGCAGCCGCTCGATCTCTTCGACGATATTCTCTGCCTTGAAGTCGCTTTGAATCAGCTCCGGGACGATCCGCTTGCCGGCGATGAGGTTGACCATGGCCACGTGATCCACTTTGACCATTTGCTTGGCGATGGCGTAGGTGAGGGGCGAGACCCGGTAGACGACGACAAAGGGGTTGCCGATCAGCGCTGCTTCGACGGTGGCCGTGCCGCTGGCGACGATGGAGGCGCGGGCATGGAAGAGAGCGGCGCGGGCGTCGTCGACCAGACTGATGCTCAGGCCTTCGCCGTGCTTTTCGACGAGCTGCCAGACCTCGGTCCGCTGCGCGGCGTTCAGGGTGGGAGCGAGGGGAAGGACGAATTCAAAATTGTGAGAAAGCGCTTGCGCCGCACGCAGGATCGTCGGCAGGTGGTCGCGAATCTCACGGGGGCGGCTTCCGGGCAGAAGGCCGATCCAGGTTCTCAAGGGGTCGAGGCCATTCTCGGCGGCAAAAAACTCACGGCTGACCGACTGGGCTGTGATGTCTGCCAGCGGGTGGCCGACGAATTCGGCCTCGACGCCATGTTCGCGATAGAAGGACTCTTCGAAGGGGAAGATCACCAGCATCTTGTCGACGAATTGCTGGACGAGCTTGATGCGGTGCTTCTTCCAGGCCCAGAGCTGCGGGCTGACAAAAAAGATGACGGGAACGCCGAGGCGATGCAACTCTTTGGCGAGACGGAAGTGGATTTCTGGAAAGTCGATGAGAATGGCGACGGTGGGCGGGCGTTTTTTGATGGCTCGCTTGAGTTTTTGGAACTCGCTATAGATGTGGGGCAGGTGGCGGACGATTTCCGTGAGGCCCATGACGGCCATCTCTTCAGAGCGGACGACACACTTGAGGCCTTCGGCGGCCATGCGCTCGCCGCCCATGCCGTAGAAGCCGGCCGATTGGCCGGAGGCGGCAAGCTGCTGCTTGAGCGCGGCGATCAGCAGCGCGCCATAGTGCTCGCCGCTGGCTTCGCCTGCCGAGATGAAGATCGTGGGGGGCATACTTTCTTCGTTCCCGCGGGATTCTCTGCTGGTGACTATGATAGCGGGTTGGCCCGGTTTGCAGAGGTCGCAAGAGCGTCAGAGCAACTGCATGAAGGTAGCGGAGCGGGAGGGAAGTGTTTCGCTGCGGCCCTACGGGACGCGGGTAGGTGCGAGGGGCGCGTTCCCCGGATTCCGCTTCGCTTCATCCGGGGCTATTCTCGATGCGTCCCTCCGGGACGTTAGAGAGCATGTGACTGGCTGGCCAGTGGGAAAGGACCTGCTCTGACTGTAGAGTTCCGTTCATGCGAATGACTCGCCATGAGTATTGGCAGCCAAACCGGCAACACGATGGTTTGATAGGATGCTGTTGCGCATGGCACCGAAATTCTTGTCGAGGGATGTATGGATCGTCGATCGTTTTTGAGCAATGCAGGGTTGATGGGAGCGGTTGCCGTTCTGGGCAACAAGAAGTTTCTTGCAGGACCACTTTCGGCTTCGCAGCCAATTCTTGACGGCAATTCGCGGCCGGTTCGTTTCAGCGACCGGGAGATCGCGATTCCCGACACAGGATGGAGGATGTGGCCCGACCGGAAGGCTGCCTGGAAGGACGATACCATCTACCTGCCCGATGAGGTGCATCTGGAACGGCTGCCGGTGAATCAGCCGACCGGCGGATGGGAGGCTCTCGATTCGCAGATGGGAATCCCGGTAAGCCTGCCGGCTACGGTGGAGCAGTACTTCTGGGGGATCGACGGATTCAGGCCGTACAAGGATGAGTACAAGTTCGAGGCGACGGATGCGGAGGTCAAAAACGGCGCGTATTACGGAGTCTCATGGTGGTGGCGGCAGATCGAGATTCCCTCGTCATTTGCCGGCAACCGGATTCTGATGCACATTCGCGGCGCACGGCAGAGAGCGGAGGTGTATCTGAATTTTCAGCTTGTCGGCTATTCGATCATGGAGGAGTTGCCGTTTGAATGCGACTTGACGAAGGCCGCGAAGCCGGGCGAGCAGAACTATCTCGCGATTCGCATCACCAACCCCGGAGGACGGCTTGATTGGGTCGATAACGTCCGCATGTCGTGGGGCGGCATGGAGTTTCAAAAGAGCCACGGCTTTGGTGGGCTGGATCGCGGGCTGATGCTGAGCGCACACAAAGAGGTGCGCTTCACGGATACTTGGGCGCTGAATACGCCGGTGGCGAAACAGATTGTTGCTCATGCGAAGTTGGAGAATGAATCCAAACAAGATGCGGCGGGAAGGGTGCGATTCTCTGTGGTTGCGGAGGGCGGACGCGTGCTGGCTACGGTTGATGTTGCGGCGATGATTCCTGCTGGCGGCACAGCGGAGGTTCACTCTCCTCTCACGGCAGAGTCGGCCGCGATCTGGGACCTGGACACGCCGCACGTCTACCGCTTGCGCGCCGAGTGGATTCCCGACGGCTCGGTTGTTGAAGACGCGCGCGAGGTGGATTTTGGCTTTCGCTGGATCACGGTGGAGGGAATCGGCAAGGATGCGATGATCCGGATGAACGGACGGCGCATCCGCATCTATACCTCGATTTCGTGGGGCTACTGGGCGCTCAACGGGCTCTTCCCAACGCTGGAACTGGCGGAAAAAGAGGTGCGCGTCGCCAAGCAGCTCAACCTGAATTGCTTGAACTTTCATCGCAACCTGGGCAAGGAAGATGTGCTCTATTTGCAGGACCGGCTCGGCCTGCTGCGATGCCTGGAGCCGGGCGGAGGCGCGCAGGGGTTTGCGCCGGTGAAGAATGGCAACGACAGCGCCAAGAGATATATGGAAGCAAAGATCTCGGGGATGATTCGCGCGCATCGCAGCCATCCATCGGTGGTTCACTACATCATCCAGAACGAGACGAATCTCGATCCGCAAAGCCCGGAGCTGGCGCAGCTATTTGCGAAGATGCAGGCCGATGACCCGAGCCGAACCATCGTCGGTAATGATGGCTTTGTGATGCGCTCGCCGCAGGCATGGACGGAGCCGTACAGCGCGGAGATTCACAAGTCGGGGCCGAAGGCGACGATCGATGGTGGCGCGGGCGGCTGGTGGGTCGATCATACGGGCCACTTCTCTGACGTGTGGCAGGACACCTATTACAACTCGCCTGCGGATTTCTACTATCGATCTACGATCAAAGACGAGATTGTGGAATGGGGCGAGATGAAGGGCGCGGCGTCGATCGATAATCACGCGAGCCTGCTGAAGGAAATTGCACGGCACGGCGGACACAGCTACGACAAGCTCGATCACGAGGAGATCCTCGCGGCCTATGAGGCATTCCTTGACCGCTGGGGATTTCGACCGGCGTTTCCGACGTCGGAAAAACTGTTTCTTTCCATTGGACGGCGCGCCTATGAGTCGTGGGGGCAGTTCATGGAGAACGTGCGCATCTGCAACGAGAACGATATGGCCGCCATCAGCGGTTGGGAATCGACGGCGATGGAAAACCACTCGGGGCTGGTGGATAACTTCCGCAACTTCAAGGCCGATCCGCGCAGCATTTCGGACAGCCTGCGGACAGTGCGCCCGGTGGCCAAGCAGCGGCATATTGTGTTGAGGTCGGGCGACAGAGCGGCCTTTGATGTCTATCTGCTCAATGACAGCAACGCGCCGGTGGATGGGACGCTGACGCTGTCGCTTGCGGGGCCGGGAATGCCGGAGACGAAGATCGCGAGCTTTGCCGCGCCGCAGTTTGAAAAGGATCGCCTGGCCTATTTGTTGAAAGAGAATGTGCAGACTCCGCCGCTGAGCAAGGCCGGCGAATGGCGCTCACGACTCTCGCTGAGCAGCCGTCCCGCGGATGCGCACGAATGCATGCTGCTGGTTGTCGATCCCGCGCCTGCGGGGCTGCGTCCGTTGCGCATCGGCGTGGTGAGTGTTGCGGCGGCTGTCTTGAACTGCCTTCATGCAATCCCGAACGCGGTCGTCGAAGAGTTCGATGCGAAGAAGCATTACGACGTGATTGTGGGCTCAGGCGGAGCGGCGGATGCGTCAACGAACCTGGCCATTGATGGCGAGGGAGCCTACAAGCCGGGTCCGGGTCCGCTGCCGGAGTTCACGCTGCCGCAGGAGGTGTTGATGGCTATTCAGGCGGGCACTCCGTTGCTTGCCGTTACGCCGACAGACGGGCAGTCGATTGGCGTGGCGAAGCAGTTGGCGGCGCTGAAGGCCTTCGAGTTCAACGGCATGGTCGGCAGCTCGCGGGCCTCGTGGATGGGCTCGTGGTACTTCGTGCGCAAACATGCTTTGTACGACGGCATGCCTTCGGATCAGGCGATGAGCATTCACTACCAGGTGAAGGGCGGTGGCTCGAATGGCTGGATGGTTGATGGGCCGAATGTTGAAATCGTCGCCGCGTATGGGCGCGACCACGACCGCAAGATCGGCGCTGGAACGCTGACCACGAAGGTGGGCTCAACAAGGATCGTGCTGCATCGCATCGCGGAGATGCATCCGGTGCTGCTGCAGCGGTTTGTGGCGAACGCTTTGGCGTGGCTTACGGAAAAAAGTTGAGGCCGGATGTACGGGCCGCTGAGACAAGACGGATGACTCAGACCAATAACTTGTTCTGGGATCAGTGCCGGGACTAAACGACTTTCTTCTAGCGCGATGGGGTTCGTGGTTTCCCAGGTCTCAGAATCGAGACCTGGGGCACCCGGCACCCGGCGTGTAATATCTGAGGAAGAGGCTTCCATGCGACAATCCAGCGCATTGTTTTGTATGCTGTTTCTCGCCCACTGTTTAGGCGCTCAGAGCCTCTCCAAACCCACAATTTTGCCCGAAGCTGCTGCGCGGGACCAGCTTGCCACGCAACCTGACCCTGTTTATCCGCCGATTGCGAAAGCAGCACACGTTCAAGGCGATGTGATTGTTTCCGTCATCGTAGACGAGAAAGGGCGGATTGTTTCCGCGAAGGTTGTCAGCGGACCGGCAATGCTGCAGCAAGCGGCGCTCGATGCCGTAAAGAAATTTCAGTTCAATCCATTTTCCGTAGGCAACAAACCAATTCGAATCACCACAACTCTGACGATTCCATTTCACATTGATAAGCCAGGTGAGGGTCCGAGCGCGGAGCAGCAGAAGGCCGCGCAGGCGTGGTTTCCACTGTCGGACAAATGCCGAAAGGCGCTTCAGGCGCAACAAGTTCAGGAATCAGTGGACTATTGCAGGCATGCGCTGGAAATGTCAATCAAGGCCGGGGATCTGACCTCCAGCGATCAGCTGGGGAACATGCTCTCGCACCAGTATTACGGTCACGCACTTTGGCTAACCGGAGTCCGGTCAAACGAAGCTTTGGAACAGGAAAACCTGGCTATCGAAGAGTCAAAGAAATGCCTCAAAGACACAGATCAGGAGTACGCCATGCCCTATTTCTGGCGTGCACTCATTGAAGGAAGTACCGGTCAGGGTTCGGCTGCGCTGGCCGACTTCAAGGTTGCAGAAGAAACTCATCGCCGTGCTATCGAACACCTGCCGGAGATGAAAAACAACTATAGCAAGACACTCGCCAACATTCTGCGGTATCACGCTGTATTGCTTGAGATGATGGGTAAACCGGACGAAGCCGCAAAATTGCGTGCTGAGGCCGATTCGCTTTAGAGCATTTTCGGGAATGGTATTGACCGAGAGTTTGTGTGGCTGCAGACTTTATTTGTCCAACCGTACAGAGGCTATTTGTCCAAAAACTCAGGGTAAATCATCAGACACACCAATGCGACCGCCTGGACCGTCCATCCAGGCTATCGCCAACAATCAACCGCAGATCGCTCCAGCGACTACATCGGTCGCTGGGAATTTGAGGCAACAGTTACTAATTGAGCAACAGCGACATCGCTCGAACCGTAACACTCGCCTGCGTCCTGCTTCAAAATCGACTGAGCATAGACTCTCAAAGAGCTGCTCAGAATCCACCAGCGGCCACGGGGCGTCATTTGGTGCCCCATCAAAGCGCCGGATTCTAAAAGTCTCACAATCGACTGCCGGGAATATCCATGACCTAAGGTGTGGCTCAAAATCTGCGACGCTCTTGCAGGCGACACGTAGTGCTCGGCCTCGGAGCCTTTTCTAGATTTGCCAGCAGTCATGGATTCAACTCCCCTTTTTAGATTTCCGTCCTCAGTCAGTTCGCGTTAGCAATCGCCTAATTCGAACCGTGACACTTCTTGTATTTTTTGCCGGAGCCGCACGGGCAACAATCATTACGGCCGATCTTTTCTCCTGTATACCGCTGAAGCGGAGCGTCATTGACTAGAACTTCCGCCGCGAACACCTTGTGGTAGGTGTCCATGTTGTCTACGATCAGAGAGCGATTGGAGCCCAAAGGTTCCCCGTCGAAGGCATACCCTTCGACCCGAACAATGAATTCGTCGTAGATTGCAGTGCACATACGACAAACATGGGGATCTCGAAAGATGGCTTCCGACTCTTTCCGCTCCCCACTTTCCACCCTTCGCGGGCCTGTAAAACCTCGCCGAAAATTCATGAGTTGCTGTGCTGAAAGGGGCTTGAACACATGCAGCAGGTCTTTGTGCTCATGGCCGTTCCATCGTGAACAGAACCGGATTGATACCTCCTCAGGGTGCCGGTCTACTTTGTCTACAAGTGGCTCATAAACCGACGCAATTCCGCGCGCATATCCTAACCGATGAGGATTAGGGATAGACTTCATCCATGCGGGATCTTCCCTTTTGACTGGATAGCCATCGACCGCGATCGCGACCTTCTCAAGAAGATCAATCAAGGAGAGATATTCCTCCAGGTGGCCATCAAACGACGTCATCGCGTCCAAACAGTCAAGCCATGCAGCCTTGGGGATTGGTGGCACTGTAATACTCATTCTCGGTGGGTCCTTGCGGAGTACGATCGTGCGATTCTGCGCTAGTTCAATCATTGGATCTCATCTTCCTTTCTTGCACTGGCGTGCCACTACTCAGTTCCAAGCAGTCCTAAATAGTCAAATCTGGATATTCCGCGGCAACTCGGCTCAACGCTTCTCCGAAGGTCACTCGATGGGATTGGGCGAACTCCTTCGTGAGCTGAGAGAGTCGCAGCGAATTCGCGTTTACGTGCGGATCGCGCTGCAACCGGGAGATTGCTTGCGCTGAAGTGTCATCATCTGCAACCTGGTCAAGAGCTTCGCCAAAGTTGATTCCGCGAGACATTGAAATATCGCGTGCGCGGCGAGACATCGATGCAGATTCCATATAGGCCACCGCATCCTGCACATTCGATCTGTGGGCTCGTGCCGCGCCTTCCACGGTCTGCTCAAGGAATCTGACAAACACATTCAAGGCTGGACTCTGCTCCAACTCGGCAAACAGAACTGGAATGCCGTAACGATCGAAATCTGACAGCCAGTAACCCCGAGCCTTGAGGCGGTCGATTGCAGCGCATGATTGGGACTGCGATTCACTAAAGCTCATCTCCACGAAGGAATTTCCTCCCTCTCGGAACGTCGCATTCGACAGACCCTTGATCTCCGGAGGCTGCGCTCCCAAGAATCCAACATGACGAAGCATCCATCCCTTTGCGGTCTGATAGAGAGACACGGAGCGTTTTTTGAAACGTCCTGCTTTGACCATCTCCTCAAATTGCGGGTCGACCTGTTTCAGCTTGCCCAAGAGAGTGTTGTCGCTGCGCTTCAAGCCCTCGATCCAGGCATACGCGGGTGCATTGTCTGCCGGGTGACCAATCACAGCCGGCGGTTCATGAAAGGAAGGATCGAAGTTGGCAACAATCTGGTCGAGATCACTGTTATTGAAAGATCCCTTTTCGCCGTAGTCACCCACGCGAAAAAGCTCAAGCCATTGATTCGCGAGTTTGCTCTCTTGAAAATGTGACATCTATCCCCTCCCCACGCCGCTGTATTGGCGCTGTGCCTGGTTGATCGCTGCGACCAGCGACCTTCCGCCACCGCTGCGAGCCCACTGCTCCACCGACTTCGAGTCCATCGCATGAATATTCAGCGTGATTGCTCCGCCGCCTGACGAGCTGGCCGGCATACGCGGCTGGCTGGTGCTCGCATAGCTCACGTTGCCGGCGTTGATCGCGCTCAGCAGTGGAGCGTGTGAGCGAGCTGCCATCGGCTGCACAACGTATTCACCGCTGAGCATCTTGGCCAGTCCTTCACCAGGCCCGGTGGCATATTCGCCGAAGTCTCCTACCAGGCCGCCCGAGTGATATTGCGCAGCGCCCCACGTCAGCGCACCGCGTCCGCCCTTCTCTTCTTTCGTCAACTGATCGAGCGCGGCTTGAATCTCCGGCTGGATCGTTCCGTCGTAATAGTTCTGCGCGCCACTCCCCATGCTGAAGGTCGACTTCTTGGCGTTGATCATCAGCGTGTTCAGCTCGTTCGTGAGCGTGCTGTAACCCGCGCGGCCTGCCTGATAGTCCTTCATGTCTTTCAAGAGCGCGGGTTGGATTGTGTCTTTGTCAAGCGATTCCGCTTTGCCTTTTCCTTTGTCGCCAAGCAGCCCGGCCACCAGCCCCCCGATGCCACCAGCGATCGCGCCGATGAAGCCCCCAACAGGACCGAAGGCCATACCTATTTCCAGCCCACCCATCGCACCACTCGCCAGGCCACCCATCGGATCAGAGTTTTCGTACGCGTTATAGATACCCAAGCCTGCCGTTATGCCGCCGGCAACCATTCCGGCAGCCTTCCCCACCTTGCCGCCGACTCCGGCCACTCCGGTGAGAGAAGAGCTTTCTCCGCCGCCCGCGGGGCCCAGGGAAGAGGCATCGACGATGCTGTTGCCGGCGGCCGTCGTATACGAGCCAGATCCGCCCGCCATCAAGCCGGCACCGGAGGACGCGCCAGCCATCGGCGCTTCGATCCCCGGCAGACTCATCCCGCCGCTTCCGCCAAGATCGGATAGCGAAAAACCGCCATTATCGATGTCAGAGGAAACACCGCTGAAGCCCGATCCGAGGCCGCCCAAGCCGCCGGCTGCCGATGTGCTCGCAGCAGAGAGCAGCGCCTGGCTGCCTGCGAGGAGCGCCTGGCTGCCCGTCAACAGCGCTGTGCTGCCGGTTGCGAGCGTTGTGCTTCCCTGCTGAAATTGCATCATCCCCGGCGTCGTTGTTCCCTGACCACCAGAGCTGCCAAAGATCGATCCCAGCGCATGTGCAGGATTGGCGCTTGTCGACATCTCCGGTCCCATGCCGAAAAGGTATTGCATGATCTTGCCGCTGGTGCCGCTGCTCTCGAAGGCGCCGAGCATCTCGTTGGCCATCAATTGAAAGGCCGTATCCATCGCCCGCTTTTCGAAAAACTTCGCCGGGTCGCTAAAGATACTCTGCAGGTCGCCCGCGATCTTGTCGCGCGTCTCCAAGGAATTTTTCTGAAGCTGCGCATTCATTAGCGCATCAGCCGCTATGCGCTTCTGTGCTGCATCCTGCTCAATCATGACAATCGCGTTGGCATTACCCTTGACGTGTGCGAGTTGCTGGTCTTCATCCTCATTGATTGCGCGTGTTTTGTCCTGCCACGCATCCTGAATAGCTAAAGCTGACTGCTGCCATTCAGGCAAGGCAAGGCGGGCTGTTTGCTCCTCCTCTTTCGCTATCTGGCTCATTGTCTTCTGGTGAAGCTGCTCCATCTGGCTTCCCATATTTTCCGAAATATTAAGTTCGTCTTGATCTGCTTTAATCCGAGCGGCATGAAGCTGCGCATCTGTGACTCCCTCAGTCTGCGCATACTTCCGATAGCGTTCTTCTATTTGAGTGATCGATTTCTCAGCCTCATCGGCGATACGAGCGTAGCCTGTGGCCTGGGCATTGTCAGAACGCATCGTTATCTGATCGATCTCCTGGTTAAATTGCCGCTGAGCCTCTGCTGTTTTGTCATTCTTTTTGGTGTTTTCAGCAGCCTCTTTATCGTTGAGCGCTATGTATTTGAGCAGGTATTCTTGGTCGATCTGGGCGTTCATCTCTGCCGACTGACCGTGAGCCCTAACATAGTCAGCTTCGGCATCTTTCCGCTGCTGATCCAAGAGTTCTATACCCGAAAGCTGCGCTTCCTTGTTTTTCTCTTCCAACGCAGCAATTGCATCGGCAGTTTGTTTTGCCTCGGCTCGCGCCTTCTGATCATCCTCCGTGCCGGACTTGTCTTTTCCGATCTGCGCCTGCTGAGCATTCACAGAGGCGTTGTAGGTGGACCTCTCCCGATTAACCTCATTCAGGATTGATTCGCCGACGCGAATGCGGCGCTCTTCATCCTCGATCTGCCTAGCCATCCGCATCCCCTGGAACTGACTATATTGACCACTGGATTTGTCAGCACTCAACCTGGAGATCAACTGGTGCTGAAGCGCGTTGTAATCTTCGATCGCATTGATCGTCTTATCGAAATTCTCAGGCTTCAGTTGATCGCCGACGATCTTCTCAAAATCCCCCTTTCCCGCTTCGGAAAGCTCTTTATATTCGTCGGTCTGAAACTGCTTCGAAAGATCTATGGGGGTGTTTTTAAAGTTGTCGAGATGGAATATGTCGGCGTTCTTCGCCCCTTGCGTGATGCGGATATATCTTTCCATCTCCGAGTTTTGCTTTTCGAGTGCGCTCGCGGCCGCATCCCCGAAGCTCTTTATCACCCCTTCAGTTGCCGCGATTTCGTCTTTCATCATCACCCATTTTTCGTAGGCATGAACAACCTTCTCGCCTATCATCATGAAGATGTCTACGCCGCCGATGGCGATCATGGCCGGACCAATCGCGCCGAGCGCGCCCACCAGCAGTTCGCTACCGGCCATCACCGACTGCATGGCGCGCGGAACATGGATGCCCATCTCCTCGCTCGCCAGACGAATCTTTTCCTTCGCGGAGAGCGCGTGGTCTCCGACCTGGTCAAGCCCGGCGCCAGCCTCCGCGCCGGCAACCGCGCCGGCCGGGCCGATCGCATTGAGTTGCGCGACAACCTGCTGGACAGCCTCAGCGGCGTTGCCATCCGTCACGTTGATCGTGATTTGTACGACCTGGCCAGCCATCTATGCTCCCTCTCTTACGTGCGTATCTTGCTCTTGAAACAGCTCCGCACCGAAAACAATGCGCCGAACATGTCCGCTCTGAAAAATCTTTAGCCTAGAAGCCTCAGCGCTGCGATTTCCAGACCGTGTCGGGCCGTTCACCGCGCGGCAAGCTACCCCAGCACCCCGAAACGCGCCAATACCCCTTGCAGCCCCAAAGACGACATTCCGCCTAATCTTCGCCTTTTGCGTTGGCGTTGGCCGGGCGGTGAGTTTTCGGGTTTGGATGGAATTTATCGATGGAGACATCGACATAGGAGTCCTCCTGGCTTGCATTGAGATTTGCTTGCCGTACCAGAGTGGAGAACCCTGCCGAGCTTGAGGACCGCGTAGCCGTGCGGAACCTCGAAACGCTTGCCGTAGCACGCAAGCGGTGAAGCAAAGAACCTTAGAAACTTTCGTGCGCTCTAGCTGAGCGCGGCCGCGCCGATCAGGGCTCGAACATTCCAGACGGCGGCAATAGCTTCAAACACCACACCGTCTCCTTGATTGGTGAACGTGACGACGTGTTTGCTCCCGTTGATGCCGCTGGCTGCGGTGGTCACAGTGTGCGCATGTGCCGTCTCGGCCGTGACAAAGACTTGAGTTCCATCTTGAGCCACCGTTGGCTGTACAAGAGTCATTGCAAGGACGCCCGCAGAGCCGAGCCCCGCAGTACCCGAAGCCGCAGGGATCGCTCCCGAGGCGACGTAATGTGTGACAACGTCCTGCGTTCCCTCGATCGTGGGAGAGACCAGAACGACGATATAATCTCCGGCGCTCGATCCACTCGATACCGCACGGGCCACGATGTTCTGATTGATCGTGTTGGGCGCAGGAACAAGCCGCGCGCTTGCATCAGTCACGAGATACTGGCCGGCGATGACGGCGGCTCCGATAGCGGCCACCGCTTCCCCAAAATAAACGGCGGAGATCGGATCGCCGATATTGACGGTCGATTCTTTGAGAATTGCGAATGCCGGAGCGTTGGCCGCGGCGGCGATCGCCAGGGTGTTGTCGTTGGCACCCTGGACGAGGGCGAGGCCGCGCGTCATATTGGAGGCGGCGGCAAGATAGGTCCTGTTCATCGGATTACCGGTTACGCCCGTGGTCGCGACATTCATTGATTGCTCTCCCTGTTTTCATCGATAATTTGCCGGGCAAGTAGCGCTGTCGGGAACACTCCACGATCGCGCTCCTAGAACACCAATTCCAAATTGTCGAGATCCTCAAGCGCCCGGCCATACTCGCCCTGGTCAACTCCTGCAAAATCCCGCCCCTCATACAGACTCATGAAGTGACCGATTCCCTCAGACGGGATAACTTGGCGCAAGTAGTAACCAACAAGCCTGCCACGGTATTGGCTCAGGACGCGGATAGACCTCTCCATCGATCTAAACTTTGGTTCAAAAGCAGTCAACGCCTCGCCGATTTGCTTATCTTCCTCGGTGAGTTCGCCGAATACCTTTTCCAACGCAATCGCCGCCTTTTCCAATCGTGCGGCAGCGGCACCGCTAAGCCGATTGACCAGCATCTTGCGGACAACTGCGCGGCGGCCTTCCCACTCGGCCAGCTCAATGCTGTTTTGCGCAACCGTGAGTTGAGCGCGCAACTCTGCAAGCGCTGTCTCGTCGTCCGCAATCTCTCGATCGAGGATGGTGAGCTGTTCGTCAATTGCTGCCAGGCGTTTCTGCGCGGCGGCGTTCTTCTGAGCCCGCCGGAACAACCAAAGAGCCGCGCTCGGCCGTCAGGGATTCGTGCCGACGTCGGGAACCCGCCAACGATTCATCGAGCTTCCCGATTGTCTGTTCGAGTTCGTCCATGCGTGCGCGAAGCTCGGCTGGAGTGGTCTCTTCAATCTCACTTGGATTCGTCATCGTTGCGCTCATGGCTATTCCCTCTCTGCTGTCCAGACCAATCTGATCAGACCTTCCACGTTGTTCAATTTGGGGCCGTGGGAGGAGTGGCCTACGACCCCAAATTGTCATGCCTCAGCCTTCGAGGAGGAAGAGGCAAAGTTTAACGTTCGCTCCGCTCACCCTTTGAATCGGAGTGCGAACCATCTTTAAACCACCCGACAAGACGGCCCACAATGTGTGTCGGACGTTTGATCCGGGCCGCAATTTTCGGTTCGATCGGATTGATTCCCTTCACCCATTCAGTCAAGGGAATGGATGTTCCGGAACTTCCCGACACCGACGGAACTATCTCTAACGCCACCCGCGAGACTTGCTCTTTCCAGGGTCCTTCTGGGCGGCCGCCGGCGTGCTGAACTCGCAGCCATCCAAACTTCAGTACCGGGGTAGCCATAGAGTTCTGGACACGCTTCCAGATTTGTTCACTCTGCCGATCCGACTCCGCATATGCCTCGGGATTCTTCTCCCGATTCAAGCGTGATTCAGCTTCGTGCCGTAGCCGTTCCCCCTCGGATGTTTGGGTAGCTGCGCGCACCGATTCGATGAAGCGAGACGTGTCCGATCCCCAATCCAAAGCCGGGGGGTGTTCTTCAAAATAAACCGCGATGATCGAATCGACCATGCGATCAAGATCAACCGGAGCGCGTTCGATGACCACATAGTCTCCGGGCGCAAAGAAGTGAGAGATTCCCTCATGCTCCGGCACCTTCATGCAGAAGGCGGAAGGACGTCCCGAAGCAGGATTGAACGGCAAGGGTAGCGTTCCATCGGTCTCGGTCTGTAACTCGCCAGCACCGCCTAGAAATATTCTCTTCACAATCGGAGCCATGAATGCTAAGCCGTCTTCTGTAACGGGCACAAACATTCCGTCGCCTGCGCCAATAAGGTCACGGAAGCGTTCATCCTTTACGCCGGCTCGGATCCAAAAAAACATAGCCATCTGATCTTGTTTCGCGATGTTTCCCATCACAAGGAGTTTTTCCGCTGAAGGCCTTTCGGTGCCTCTCTCCCATTCAGACACCTGGGTTTGGGTCACTCGCGTGTTGCCAACCGTAAGCTCTTTTGCAAATAGACTCTGATTCAACCCCAGAGAATCGCGCAGCTCGCGGATACGCTTGGCCAGTTGGCCATCAATAGTCTCCGGAAATTTTCTTCTTGACGGAATTGGCATATCGGTCTAACCTCTTAGAAAAGTATCGGAACAGCCGATTGGAGTCAATCACAAAATGAGCGGTCCTTTTGGGAGCGAGTTTCAGGAGTCCGATCTTGGTTTCCGGCAGCTACTTTCCAAGGTAATTGCCGGTTCCACGAAGAGTCGGGAGCAGATCGCTAGCGAGCTTTCGCAGAGGGTAGGACGACTTGTCACCGTCCCAAATCTGAATGATTACACACGGACCACCAAAACTAGCGCCCGCTTTCCCGCTGCCTATGTTAAGGCATTTTGCGAAGTCGTGGGCAACGATCTGCTTCAGCGGTTGCTGCTCGGACCCCGCCTATTGGGCTTGATCGAGATTGCGGAACGAGAGCTTGATTCCCAACGAAGCAGGTCTGCAAAAGATTCCCTGATCAAACGATTCTTGACCGATGAGGATCGAGCGCACAACTAAGAAGGCGTAATGGCGGAAGCGTGGCTCAATCTCGGGGAGTTGACGAAGCTGACAGGATGGTCAGCTCGCACCGTGCAGCGCAAAGCCGCTTGCGGTGACATTCAATCCCGGAAAGGCAAGGGCCAACAACGCAACGGCAAACCCGTGGTCGAGTACTCCACTCTTTCGCTGCCCATCGAGCTACAAATACAAGCCGAGAAAAGCGGGGTGGGGCGTGGAAATGCAAGAAAGACGCTGCCTATCGAGCAGCCGAGTACCCAACTCTCACTCTGGGCTCCCCAGCGTCCCAAGGTTGAAGCCATCCGTCTCCCAGTCACTGAGGAACACAATCAGCAGATCGATAACCGGATGATGGTGATTGTCCCGTTCCTTGAAGTGAAACGCCTGCTTCGCAGCCACCAAACCCTGGCAACTCTGCCTAGCGGAAAAGAGGTCCGCAATCTACGCGACGCTGCTGCCGCGCTTGGAGCGGAACACAACGTGAGCGCCAAGAGCATCCTGCGCTGGTCGGCTTGTTTCGAGTCTCATGGACAGTCGGGGCTGCTTCGTCGCGTACGAAGCGATAAAAGCTCTGCCGGGTTCTTCGGCCGGTTTCGTAGCGCGGCGATCTTTGCGGCCTATCTCTACCTGGAGTGCCACCAGAGTTTCCGCTTCATCCATGAGGCAATACATAAGGACTGCGTTCGGCTCGATATTCCGGAGGACGAACTGCCAGCGTATGAAACGATTCGGCATTGGCTGAAAGGTGTTCCTCCCTACCTGAAAGCCTACGCAATCGAGGGCCGCCGCGCTTATCAGGAGCGCATGGCACCCTTCCTTTCGCGCCGCTACGACGATGTCTATGCAAACCAGTGTTGGGTTTCGGACCACGCATTGCACGATGTTGAAGTGATGAATGATTGCTTCCCAGAAGCACCGTGGGGCGCGCCAATCCGCCTCCGTTTTACATGCTTGCTCGACTTCCGCAGCCGGTTCGTTGTGGGCGCGAGCTGGTGCTGGGAAGGCAGTTCACGCTCCATCGCGACCGCTATGCGCCATGCCGTGACGAAGCACGGCCCCTGCGAGCACTTTTATTGTGATAACGGAAAAGATTATAAGCGGGTTGCGAAGGGCGCAATGCCAGCTTACCTTGACGAGTCGCCATTGGCGCGAGCCGATTGGTTCAAGGATGAACTGAACTGGATGGAACAGATTGGCATCCTCGGCCGACTGCAAATGAAGATCACACATTGCATCGTCAGGCATCCACAGAGCAAGCACGTCGAGCGTTTCTTTGGAACGATGCACGCGCAATTTGACAAGCTCTATTACCAGCACTACACCGGCGGCGCTCCCCATCTGCGGCCCGACGCCACCAGCGCTGAGATGATGATTCATCGCAAATTAGCAAAGCACGATCGCGTCGATGAATCCAACCATCCGCGCGCCAGTGTCTTTATCGCCCGCGCAATGGCGTGGATCGATGAGTATAACCATCATCCGCATTCCGGCAGGGGGATGGACGGCCGAAGTCCCGCCGAAGTCTTTGACCAGGAACGCAACCCGCGCCAGAAGGCTGCTCCAGAGCCCTTTGAGCTTGCCGTACTCCTTGCCGAGCAGGTAACACGCAAAGTCCGCGAATGCGCTGTAGAACTGAACAAGCGCCGTTACACCTATCACGATGCTGTCTCGCGCGACATTCTTCATGAGTGCAATGAAACCAACGTGATCGTTGCATACGATGCGAACGACGATGAAGCCGTTGCCATTCTTGATCAGGATGGCCATTTTCTCTGCCTGGCGCGTGCCGAAGAGCTGTTGCGCTTCGCCCCAGAAGACGAGAAAACCCAGAAGCAAATCGGTGAAAGCATGGCTGACCGTCGGCATATGGAGAAAGCTACGCGCGGGTTTGTGGCTGAAATAACCCGAGCGGCGCGGGCAGATGGCGCCCAAACGCCCGTGGAAATGCTTTCTGAGCCTGAGGTACTTCCGATGGCCGTTGGTGAAGTACTCACGCACCGGCCCCTGGTCAACCAACGATCTGGATTGAGTGTGGCTCCGCCCACTGCAGCCCAGGCTGCACGAATTTTCATGGAGGGAATGAAGAAATGACAGACCCAACCGAACATCGCCAGCGTGTGAAGGCACTCGCTGTCGATTTCATCACCCGCACCGGCATGGCACCGGCGGACTTCGCGCGTCGCATCGGATATGCTTACTCGACGGTACAGCTCTTTCTTACAGATAAGTACACGACTATGCAGAGCGACCCAAATATCTGCTCAGCCATTCTCCAATTCCTTGAACATAATCCGTTGGCCTCGCCTGAAGAGTTCACCGGCAAAATCTACGAGACCGGAGCCGTTAAAGCGATGCGCAGCGTCTTTGCCAGCTTGATGGAGCGGCCTCGCGTGTACATGATCTATGCGCCGCCTGGATCAGGCAAGACTGACATTGCACGCCACCTCATATCTGAGAGCAATGCGGATCGTGGTGCCGCACCCAATATCTTCCGCATCTATTGCCGCGCCCGGATCACACCGCGCGACTTGATGCGCCGTGTGTCCTATGCCTGCGGATCGGCTCCACATATCTCCATCGAGCGGGCAATTGCCAACCTGCGATATGACTTCCGGGGCCAACGCGTGATTCTGTACTTTGACGAAGCTCAGCACCTTTCTATCGATTGCTTCGAGACAGCGCGTGAGCTGCTTGACGAGGCCCCGCGCTTCAGTCTCTGCTTTTCCGGCTCCCATGAACTCGAAAAGATATTCACCGGCTTTGTCGGCACGTTGGAGCAACTAGAACGGCGCGTCACAGATAAAGTCCGGCTGCCCGCGCTCACCCGCACCGAGGCGGCCGACATTCTTCGCTCAGAACTCACTGAAGTTCTTCCGCATATGGACCAGGCCCTACTCCAACAGCAGATCGAACTCGCCACCATCACAGTCCGCGTGGATAAGAAGGCGCAACGCTACATTTCAATTGGCCGCCTGATGGCCGCTGCCCACGAGGTTCGCAAGACTTTGGCTACGCAGATCTAGCAGTCCGAGGTATCGACGGCTAGTGCTCCGTATGTGCAATTCGTCCTCTGTGGTTTGAAAGGAAAGAACAATGGCAAGACAGGTCCTTAACTCAGCGAATGCGGACCAAATCAGGGCACTGCAAACGCTGTGCTCTCAATGGCAGAAGCACACACTTGAAGCGGGAGACGATCCACGCGCCACACGACTGGCTTGGGCATCGCAGAACACCGGCCGGAACATCTCGTCATTCTCTGATCTCACCCGCGACGAAGCGCGACTCTTGATTGATCTGCTCAAGGGATCTTTGGGGCAGCCGATCGGGGAGCAACCGCAGCCCTGGAGACGAATCAACTCTCGGGAGCGCGCGCAAGCCGCCGGCACGTCCGGACGTAGAGAAGAAACCGTGCCGTTTATCCAGATGGCAAGCCCGGACGATCTAGCGCGCGTCGAGGAGCTGGTGCGCCGCCTGGCCTGGACTCAAGAGCAATTCACCGCCTGGCTGAAATCGCCGCGCTCCCCGCTCGGTTCGACTGACCAGGCGGTGATTAGGACTGCGGCGCAAGCGAACAGAATCTACTGGGCTCTCAAAGCGATGCTGATTCGTGCCGGCGGGTGGCACCGGAGCGCATCGAAGAAGCCTGTCCACGCTCAGAGCAGAGCTGGACAGCCTACCAAGATGCGGGCATCACAGGCACAAGGAAGCTTTTGAACGGCACGGCTCTTGAGCCGTGGATAGTTGAGTTGGTCGGAGGAAGCACGGGATGCGTAAGTCAACTTTGCTGAAGGCCAGTTCGAGTCACCTGGTTCCGATGTTCGAAAAGGAATCATCTGCTGCAACGTTCTCCTCGCCAGAAAAAAGTCGTTCCGATAAAGGCTCTGAGTGAAGATACTCCTGGGAGTGAATCAGACGAGGCAATGAGACGTCAGATAATGGCGATGATCGATTTTGTTGAGGACGAATCAGAGGCTTCGATTAGGCGTGCTGCGGAAAAACATGGCTTGCGCGTTGTAACGCAGAGTCAATTCAAGGTGATGGAATGGGGCACCAGACAGCTCAAGATTCGCCAACTTCAAGATGAATGTGAGCGTCTCATGGGCGAGATCGAGATTCCCAGCCAGGCATAACGCGCGATGAGGCACGCAAAGGCGTTATGTGAGTTTCAACAAAGCGTACCTTCCGAAGCCACGGAAAGCTGGCTGGAGAACGACAATATGCCGAAAACAACAACGTCACGATCTACCTCGCACCAACACATTCCGATGTTTCGCCGCGATGAGATCTCGCTCATGTCGAGTCTCATTCAGGGCACTGAGATCAGCGAGAACCATCTAACCCAATGTGCGGAGCGGGGCTTGCTTCCGCTTAAGCTTGCCAATACATTTCAGATATTGAAGTTTGTGAGCCGAACAGTGTTGGCGGCGCAGAAGGCCCAACGCAAGTACGCGGTGCCCGCAAGCGTTCTTATCGCGATGGCGGCGATGGAGTCGTGTTATGAGGCGGATGATCTCCATCTGAGTCCGAAGCATCTGGCACCATGGCAAGGCTGCCAATGCTGCTACGCACCGGATATTGAAAAGTGGTTTCTAGAGAAGGCCAAATACCTAGCGGAATCGCCTGAGTTTCGCGATGCCTGGGCGCTTGTGAACGACGTGAAAGCCTACGTTCTAAGCCTTTGTTCACTAGGGTTAAAAACCTGTATCTATTCAGGCGATGGCCTCGCAGACGATCTCCTCGGAATCATCGAAGAGTATGAGCTGGAAGAGCTTGACCTTGCAGGCATCCTGATAGCTGGAGACTACAACAAGACGAAATATACCGCAGTTCGAGATGAATCAGGAGTTATGCAGCTAAAGCCCCTTGATTTACGCGAGGTCGCAGCAGCGATCAGGTCCGCTCATATTGCGTAATGGTCTCGGCGGCCTCCGCGCCCAGCGGAGGCCGTGTTGTCTCCTGAACTTCCTCTCTCCAAACTGTCCAAGATAGCCACGGCGCGACGGAAGCTCATCCCATAATTGGTTCCATGATTCCGCAAGCGGTGGCCACTCTTTCTGACGTTGAGCCTTGTGCCTCTATTGGCTTGGTAGCACCTTTTGCGGAAAAGGATTACGTCGATCTGAAGCGCACGGCGTGCATCCTGGGTAGCAGTATACTCACCGCTTACCGCCTGGCTGAAACAAAGGACCGGGGTGGCCGAGGAATGCTCTCCCTGGTCGATTACCGTCCCAGAGCGCGCAAGCGGATACTTTACTCTTCGATCGTGCGCCTCTGCGACGATCTGCGCAAGAAGTTCGCCATCGACGATCGCAGGCCACCGCTCGGTAACTCGTCCTTCCGTCACCGCGACGAAGATTTGCTCCCTTTTCCGATGAAAGATACCATCTACACGGCCGAAGCCATGCGAGCACTCGGCTATTGCGATTACAAGCCAATCATGCGCCTGATCGAAGAGGGCCGTTTCGACTCTTATCAGCTCATGCCGGGATCCGAATGGCGTATCTCGCGCAGTTCGTTTTTGCGCTTCCTCGCGGCTACGCTCGATCGCGACAAACTGCCTGTAACAAGCTCAGCAAGGCAGGTTTCCCTAAAGACAAGGAGGTCTCTAGTACACCGATGAGCAAACCACACCCAAAGATGGGAGAGGAACGCCTCGTGCACCAACCTTTCAAGATCGACCGGCTTCCGGCCGAGGTGCGTGAAGCAATTCGGATCGTCAGAGAAGAGCATACCTGGCAAGAGATCGAAGATCTTTCAGCGCTTCCATTCAATCCAAATTGGCGAACCGAAGGCGGCGGCTTTGTGAATTGGGATTCGTTGCGTGTCTCGGTGCAGGCGCTTTTTCCTGGCCGGCGCATCCCGCATTCAAATCTTCATCGTTGGTTCGACGTGCGAGTGCGCCAGGGAACGCCTGCTCTGTAAGGAGCAAATAACAGGGCCATTGTTTACCAAAAAGTAAACAGTTGGAAGTGTGAACTGAAAGGTGTACGTCTCAGGCAGGATCGGCACCTTGGCGACAAGATCTAAATTGGCCGTGTCGCTAGGATGTCGCTAGGATTTCTCGAAGATGGGGCGCAATTCGTTTGCCTACTCTTTTGTTATCAATATTTTATAGAATCCTAGCGACACGCGAACTGATTTTCGTTGGGATCAGTATAATTTGCCTGTAAGTCCTTTGTTTTTGACTTGGTATTGTCGTTTGGATTCAACTTTGGACAAATAGCGTCTGTATTTTTCGGACGCTCATCCCGCAATCAACTCCAGCATAAGTTATTGAATTTGCAGCGACTATCCTACTGAAACCCGTACTATCCCGTCGAATCCCGCAATGGACAGATAAACTCTGTACTCACAGTTTGCAGGTTTCTCACCCATTCCGCAGAAAAAAGCGGAATGGATGGGGCACGGAAGTCTACAGCAAATCTGAAAATGCTCTACTCATCAAAAGTCAGGTAATTCAATAGATCGCTAGGCTCCGCGGCGGGCGCGGACGGCGGCGGCTAGCTCTTTTAATAACTCGTAGGTCTCTGGCCAGCCGATGCAGGGGTCGGTGATGCTTTGGCCGTAGACTAACTGCTGGCCGGGGACCAGCTTTTGCGCGCCGGCTACCAGATTGCTCTCGATCATTGCACCCATGATGCGCTTGTCGCCGGCGGCGATCTGGGCGGCTACGTTGTGGCAGACTTCGGCCTGGCGGCGGTAGTCCTTGCTCGAGTTGGCGTGGCTGAAGTCAATCATGATGCGCGCGGGAAGGCCGGCTTTTTCCATTTTGGCGGAGGTCTCGGCAACGCTCTCGGCGGTGTAGTTGACGGTGCCCCGGCCGCCGCGCAGGATCATGTGGCAGTCGGGATTTCCGGTGGTCATGAGGATGGCCGACTGGCCGTGCTTGGTGTGCCCGAGGAAGGCGTGCGAATGGGCGGCGGAGAGGATGGCGTCGATGGCGATTTGCACGCTGCCGGAGGTGCCGTTTTTGAATCCCACAGGGCAGGAGATGCCGCTGACGAGCTGGCGGTGGACCTGGCTTTCGGTGGTGCGCGCGCCGATGGCTCCCCAGGCGACGAGCCCGGCGATGTACTGCGGGGAGATCATGTCGAGGAATTCGGTGCCGGTGGGCACGCCCATCTCGGCCAGATCCATGAGCAGGTGGCGGGCCAGGCGCAGGCCGTCGTTGATCTTGTAGGACTGATCGAGATATGGATCGTTGATGAGGCCCTTCCATCCAATGGTGGTGCGAGGCTTCTCAAAGTAGACGCGCATGGCGATGCGCAGGTCGGCGGCGAACTCCTGGATGGCGGATTTGAGCAGGGCGGCGTATTCGCGGGCGGCCTTGGGGTCGTGAATGGAGCAGGGGCCTGCGAGAACCAGCAGGCGCGAGTCGCGGCCGTTGAGGATGGCGGAGATCTCGTTGCGGGTGTTGGAGATGGTGGCCGAGGCGGCTTCCGTGATGGGGCGTTCTTCCTCGAGAAAGACGGGAGGGAGGACGACGCGGGTCCATTGGATGCGAAGATCTTCTGTTGTGTGAAACATGGGTGATTTTCCTTGAGGCGCGGATCCCGGTCCGGGGCAAAGTCCGGGAGATGAGTGGGGCACCATCCTATTTAGAATCTACCAGCTTGAGGTGCGATGCGAATTGTGCCACTGCGGAAGAAAAGACAAGCGGTTCTTTGCCGGCTTGCGTCTCATAAACAGAGGGCCGGGCATGTGTGTGCCTGGCGAGCGGCAGGCGGCAAGACAGGATGCGCGCACGGGCGGTACCCTGAAAGCGTGTTGTTGAAGACGGCAGGGCATGAGAACTGCATCGAAGGAGCGGGAATGAAGATTGGGAGTTGGGCACGGCTTTTGCTTGCGGCGGCACCGATGCTGGCGGGTTGCGGGAATTTCTGGCAGGCGCCGGGCGGCAGCACGAGCTTCACGCTGACCAATAGCGGCAACATCTCCGTGGCTCAAAGCTCGACCGGCACTTCGACGATCACCGTGACGCCGGCGAACTCGTTTACAGGGACGGTGGCGCTGACATGCGCGGTGACCAGTTCACTGTCGAGTCCCACCAGCCCTACTTGCAGCCTTTCTTCCACTTCGGTATCGATCACCGGCACGACGGCGCTGACGTCGACGCTGACCGTGACGACGGCCTCGGGCACGACCCTTGGCGCGTACACGATCAAGGTGACCGGGACTTCGGGCAGCCTCGCAGGCTCGACCAGCTTGTGCGCCGAGGTGTCGAACTCCTCGGGCACGTGCACGAGCGCGTCGACCAGCGGCAATTTTTATATTTTGAACGCCGACTCGATCAAGGGATATTCCATCCAATCTGGTGTGCTCACCGCGATCACAGGCAGTTCGGAGACGGTTACAGGAGCCTCGGCGGTGGCGATGGGTCCGAGCGGCAACTTCCTCTATGTGGCTTCAACCAGCAGCGGCATCATACTTTATACCATCAGCAGCACTGGCGCGCTGACGGCTGGTAGCCAAGTCTATGGCGACACGCAGTCTCAGTCGATCCAGGTGGACCCGTCGGGCAAATGGTTGATCGATGTCTCGTCGGGAGGGACGATCAACGCGATTCCGATTACCAGCACAGGAGCCGCAGACAGCAGCCGCTCCATCTATGCGCCGGCGCTGTCGGGCATTCCGATTCAGGTGGCCATCTCGCCAAATAGCGCGCTGATTGCCGTGGCGATGGGGTCGACCGGAACCGAGGTGATTGCCTTCAATGCGAACGCAACAAATGGCAGTCCTTTCGGAGCCAACCCGATATTGTATGCGCCAGAGACTGTTTCGACCGGGTCAGCGGCATCAGTCGCGATGGACCCGCAGAGCCGCTTGCTCTACGTCGGCGAGGTGAATGCCCTGCCGAACAACGGGAATAACAATACCGGCGGCTTGCGTGTCTTCAGCATCAGCGGCAGCACGACGACCGAGTTCACCTACTCGGCGCCTTATGCGAGCGGTGGATTGGCGCCGCATTTCATCCTGCCGATCGCTTCTGGCAATTATGTCTATGTGGCCAATGGGAAGGGTAACGGCGTGGCGGGCAATGTAACCGGGTTTGCGGTGACAGCGACCGCTCTGACGACCGGCAGCACGGTCGCGGCGGGTGCGCAGCCGGCTGGCATGGCCGAGGATTCGACGGGGTCCTTTGGGGGGGGGGTCGGTTCTTCCGGAAGTCCCGGGGTTGGCGCTTACACATTCGACTCCAATGTTGCCGGGCAACTGAATTCACAGGTTACCTCAACAAGCGCGGCCAGCTCGAAAGCCATTGTCGCCGCGCCGTAAGGGCAGAAAACAGTTGTTAGTTTGCGGCTAGTGCAATCGAATGAGTGCCATCGAAGTCCTGAGACTGGTTCGCTCTGCCCCTACGGGGCGGATGGATTCAATAAACGCGCATTCCCAGGATTCCGCTGCGCTCCATCCTGGGCTATTCTCGACGCGTCCCTCCGGGACGATAAGGCGCATTAGACTGGCTGGCCAGTTGAATGGAACCAGTTCTGACAACAGAATTCATTGATGCGATTGCCTCAGTTTGCGGTACGCTGGCGGCTGTTTGCTGTTCGCTTATCTGCTATCCTCTAGGTGATCGCGACTGGTTGTGCGCACGCATACATCCATCCCATTCGTCTCTCTCCCCCGGCGCTCGAAGGCCGCAGCTCTTTCGCTGCTTCTCTTGAGTTTTTTTGTGTTTTTGCCGGGATGCGGACGCTTCCACAAAGAGCATCATGACACGGTATACGTCTTTGCGCGGCAGATGAATCTGCGCGATCGTGTGGCTCCTGTTTCGAATCGCGTGGGCCAGGTGGTGAACGGCCAGAAGCTCGAAGTGCTCGAACACGGCCGCCGCTTCCTTAAGGTCAAGACCGAGAAGAACGAGATTGGCTGGCTTGAAGAGCGCGCCGTGATCGACAGCAAGACCTACGATGCCTTTGACCAGCTTGGGGTTCAGCATAAGGATGATCCGGTGATTGCTACCGGAGCGGTGCGCGACGATGTCTACCTGCATCTGACGCCTGGCCGTGAGACTGACCGTTTTTATCTGCTGGCTGCGAATGCCAAGATTCAACTGCTGGTGCGAGCTACGGTGGCGAAGACGGCTCCTGGCTCGGCACCGGCACCGAAGCCACCGACGCCGAAGGCAGCAACGGCAGCAACACCGGCGGCAAAGGCTCCGGGAGCGGCTGCAAAACCGGGTGCGAAGCTGGCTGCTCCGGCAAAGGCCTCCGCTGTTGCTCAGCCCGACGCCGCGCCGGCGCCTGAGCCGCCTCCGATGGAGGACTGGTGGCTGGTGCGCGATGGCCAGGGCCATATGGGGTGGCTGCTGTCTGGCCGGCTGGATGTGGATGTTCCAGACGAGATCGGAACGTATGCCGAGGGACAGAGGTATGTGGGCGTCTATGTGCTGAACAAGGTCTTCGACGCGGAAGCCACCACGCCGGACCATATGGTTCCGCAGTACCTCACCGTGCTTTCGCCGCCCAAGTCTGGGCTGGCTTTCGACTTCGACCAGGTGCGCGTCTTTACGTGGAGCACGAAGCGCCATCGCTATGAGACGGCCTTCCGTCTGCATCCGGTCAAGGGGTATCTGCCGGTGCGGCTGATGCCGGCAACCAGCAAAGGAGCATCGGTCTTCAACTTCCAGCTTGCGAACGGCGACAACGTAATGATCGATCCGGCGACGGGTCAGACGCGGCCTGCGTCTCTGCGGACGATTACTTACATGATGGTGGACACGCAGGTTCGCCGGACCGGCTCGGATATGGGGCCGATTCCCGTGGGGCATCTGGAGAGCGACAAGGAGAAGGCCGCCAAGGCGGCGAAGAAGAAGAGCAAGTAGGCTCTGCCACTACACATGGATTCGTTAGCGATTCGGCATGACGCGTTCCCCACTCTCTTTGCTCATCTCCACAAGCCAGGACCGGAGCGCTTCATCCGCGCGGCTCTGCCAACCGGTGCCGGTGGCGCGCAGCCCATCTGCCACGTCGGGAGAGAGGCGAATCGAGATGGGAACTTTCTTTGGAGTTTTTTGCGGCCCGCGCCTGCGAACCGACAGCAGTACTCTCTGCTCGGCCTTGGGCAGCGTGGAAAAGGGCTTGAAGAGGGCAACATCTGTGGCTGTGATCTCTCGAACTTCTCCGTCGTCGTCAATCAATGGTTTGCGGCTTGCCATAGAGTTTTGCCTCCCTCTTGTTCGTCTTGCGAAAACTGATGACGCGAATTCCGTCCGGTTTGGGAATGTAGCAGAGCAGATGCAGCCGTTTGTCCAGATAGCCTACGGCAATGCGACGCATTTCTCCGTTGCGGAAATAGTCCGCGAATAATGCTGTCTCGAAGTCGAAATCTGCTGCTCGATCAAAGGAAAGACCACGCTCCCGGATGTTGCGTTCGTTCTTGGCGGGATCGTACGTAATTCCCATGAGATTATTGTATATACTATTTGGTCGAGCGCAAGCGGAATGATCAGACAATTTCTGGATCGAGGCGTAATGACATTCGAAAACAATAAACAGACTGAACCGCTACTGCTGAGCGGCAGGTTTACGAGCGCGGTTGACTATGCACGTGTGCTGCACATTGAGCGGCGCAAGGGAACAGCGATTCCTTACATGGCGCACTTGCTTGGGGTGGCGTCGCTGGTGATGGGGGAGGCGGGGCAGGTGCCGTTTGCGGTGACCGAAGAGATGGTGATTGCCGCCGTTTTGCATGATGCCGCTGAAGATCACGGGGGCGAGGCGAGGCTCAAGGACATTGAGCATAACTTTGGCGCGAAGGTGGCGCGCATGGTCGAGGGGCTGTCGGACAGTCTTGCGGAGGACGCCGACAACAAGCAGCCGTGGCTGGAACGCAAGCAGGCGTATGTCGAGAGGCTGCGTGGGGAAGAAGCTGACGTGAAGCTCATCTCAGCGGCGGACAAGTTGTACAACGCGAGAGCCATCCTTGCGGACTACCGTGTGATCGGGCCAGAAATCTGGAAGCGCTTCAAACGCGGCCGGGGAGACCAGATAAAGTACTTTGATGAATTGCTGAAGGTTTATAAATCGGCTGGGACTAACCGGATTGTTGAGGAGTTTGGGCGGGTAGTCGAGGAACTCAGGAAGCTAACCGGTGGATCCCACTAAGAGGCAGGATCTGCCCAGTTCTCGATCTTGAGGCCTTGTACGCGGCTGAATTCTCCTGTGTTATTGGTGACCAGCGTCAGCCCAGCACTGCGCGCGTGGGCGGCAATGAGCAGATCATTGCCGCCGATCATCGCTCCACGCGCCTTGAGTTCGGCACGGATACTCGCATAGTCGATTGCAGCCTTCGCGGGGAAGTCAAGAACCTCGACGTATCGCAAAAACTCATTGAGTGCGGCCTGGTCCTTGAGCCGCCTCGGCGACACCTCGACTCCATACATCATTTCTGCTTTGGTAATCGCTGAGACGCAGACTTCGCTGACCGCAACCCTCTGAAGCTTGCGGAGGACCATGTCGTGAGTGCGCTTCATGATGTAGGAGGAGATATCCGTGTCGAGCATATAAAGGGACATCAGAAAGAACGCTCCTGCACAGGCAGATCCTCGACGCCCTCCATGAATTCCTTGGAGGCTACGATCTTCGAGGCAAGATAGGCAGACCAGTCCGAAGGACGAGGGGAGAGGATCACTTCGTCACCCTGTTTACGAATAAAAACCTCAGAGGTGGCGAACTGAAAATCCTTCGGAAGCCGAACGGCCTGGCTCCGGTTATTCATGAATAGTCTGGCAGTTCGTTGCATCGTAGCCTTCCGCGCTTCAGGCATATACAAAAGTATATGCCAAAGATGAGGAGTGATGCAATACTGCACGATTACTCCGTACGCGGAGGTCAAAAAACTTGGATTGTGATTGGTCTTACCCTCGCCGGCGCAGCTCAAGCTCAACTACGCGGAGCATTTCGGCTTCTGGGGCGGGCTTGCCGGTCCAGATTTCGAACTGACGCGCGCCTTGCTGGACGAACATCTCCAGGCCCGAGATGACGGGAAGGCCGTGCTCTTTGGCCAGCTTGAGGAGCGGGGTTTCGAGCGGGTTGTAGACCAGGTCGAAGACCAGGCTGGCGTTGAGGTCCTTGTCACCCGTGTCGAACGGAGGGGGCAGCGTCTGCTTGGTGCCCGCCATGCCGCAGGGGGTGGAGTTGATGAGTACGTCGAAGTGGTTTTTGGCGAAGTCCTCACGCTTGAGGGCTTTGGCTTTGGACTCCTTGGCGAGTTTGACGGCGTTTTCGTGGGTGCGATTGACGATGAAGACCTCCGCTCCCTGATCGACGAGACCGAAGACAGCTGCACGGGCCGCGCCTCCAGCGCCGAGGACGGCGATGCGCGAGCCCTTGATTTTGAGCCGCTTTTCGAGCGGGCGAATGATCCCGTCCACATCCGTATTGAAGCCATAGATCTTGCCGTCTGCTCCGATGCGCAGTGTGTTGCAGGCGCCGATGCGATGGGTGAGCGGAACGGAAGTCTTGGTGACAGGGTTGGCCAGGTGGGGCAAAATCTCCTGCTTGAGAGGCATGGTGATGGCTGCGCCGGCCAGCGGCAGTTCGCGGATCAGGGTGAGCAGGTCGTCGACGGCGCGTGTCTTGAGGGGAAACAGAACCGAGTTGATATTTTCGCGGTGGAAGGCCGTGTTTTGCATAAGCGGCGAGAGGGAGTGGGCGATCGGATTGCCGGCCACGGCGAAGAGGCGAGTAGCCAGGTCAAGCTGATCGACGCGATAGAGGTCGCGCAGAGCACGCAGGCTCACCTGGCCGGGGGCCGTCGCGAGCTTGGATTCCGTTTCCGAGCCGTCCGCGAAGGAGGCAAAGGTGAAAGCCGCGCCGAAACGCAGGCCCAGGATGCGGCTGACAACGCCCTCCTCGCCCATGGCGATACCGACGAACTCAGCGGATCGGGAGCGGTCGGCGATGAGTTTGAGGACGGCTAGGTTGTCGGTCAGCGAGCGGGCCGTCGAGACGACTTTGACAAAATCCGGATGGAAGGCCTCGATGCGCCCGGCGGCCTGTTCCAGGTTTTTGGTGCGCGAGAAGTCGTGAAAGCTGATGAGCAGCGCCGCGCCTGCTGCGCGGAGCTTCTCGCGGAAGGGATTGAGCTGGCGGGGCGCGGCCTCTTCGGCGGATTCGATCTCGATGTCAACGATCCGGCAGCCGGCCTGGGCGGCTTTGAGAAGCAGGTCCAGTTCAGTGGCAAGCGGCCCCTCGAAGCTGCCGCCAAACTCTTTGCGGCGACAGGTGGCGATGGCAGTCACTTCGCGATGGTCGGCGAGGAACTCCTTGATTTTGGGCAGCGCCGAGGCTGGCTTGGGGAGCGAGTCGAGACGGAGTTCGATGAACCGGGTGTCTGGCAGCGACTCAAGGAGAGCCGCCTCTGCCCGTTCGATGAGCTGGGCAGGCGAGCCGGCCTGAATGGCCACGCAGAGCTTGCCCATGTTTTCAGGGCGCAGCCGGGTTGGGGGTGCGGACGCGGGTTGGGTCGGAGTGGAGTTGAAGACAGGCATGGTGATCGTCTGACGCATCTTATAGTGCGCTGGCGCAGGATGCAACTGCCGAGTGGCGGAGAAATTCATGAGGGAGCTTTTCATTGGTCATTGCTGAATTCCTTCTTGGGACGGAATGATCCCCATCTCCTGATAGATTGGACGGATCTGGCTCCGCAGCGCCGGCAGCCGTGTGGCAAACCACGCCGCGCCGAGCAGGACCACGACGCCAGTCGTGATTACGGTCAGAGGCGCGCCGACAAGGTGCGCCATCGAGCCGGCAAGCAGGCTGCCGAAGGGCGCCATGCCCATAAATGCCATCGTGTAGTAGCTCATCACGCGGCCGCGCTTGTCGTCGGTGACGATGGTCTGGATAACGGTGTTGCTGGCCGCCATGCCCTGCATCATGCCCATGCCTGCGATGAAGACCGCGATCATCGAGAGCCAAAAGAGCTGCGAAATCCCGAAGCCGATCAGGCCGAAGCCGAAGACCGCCGCAGCGATGGGGATCATTTTGACCAGGCCGCGCACGTGCCGGCGCGCCGCCAGCGAGAACGCCGAGAAGAGCGAGCCCAGGCCCATGGAGCCCATGAGGAATCCGAGCGTGTGCGGTCCGCCGCGCAGCACGGTCTTGGCAAAGATGGGCATCAGTACGATAAGGGGCATTCCCATCAGACTGACCACTGCAGAAAGCAGGAGGATCGTTCGGATGGGCAGGAACTCAGAGACGTAGGTCCAGCCAGCCTTCAACTCGGGGAGCATCGACGTGGTTTTGCGTTCGACCGCAGGATCGTGGAGGCGCATCAGCAGCAGAGAAGCGATGACGCCGATATAGCTGATACCGTCCACGAGAAAGCACCAGCCTTCGCTCGATACCGCGATCAAGATGCCGGCCAGCGACGGGCCGACCAGACCAGCCAAATTGACCATGGAGGAGTTGATGGCGATGGCGTTCTGCAGATCGCGCTTGTCGTTGACCATCTTGATCATGAAGGACTGGCGGCCGGGCATGTCGAAGGCATTGACGATGCCCTGCATCACGCTGAGCGCCAGAAGGAGCGGGATGGTGATGCGGCCGGAGAGCGTGAGCCAGGCCAGAGCAAGCGACTGGAGCATGGCGAGGGTTTGTGTCCAGACAAGGACTTGGCGTTGGTCAAGCCGGTCCACCCAGACACCGGCGAAGGGCGCCACGAGAAAGGTGGGAATCTGGCCGGCAAAGCTGACGGTGCCCAGCAAAAGCGCCGAGCCGGTTAGCCGGTAGACAAGCCAGCCGGTGGCGACGCGTGTCATCCATGTGCCGACAAGCGAGATGGTTTGGCCGCCGAAGAAGAGCCGAAAGTTGCGATGGCGCAGCGCACGCCAGGCAAAGGAGAGGCCGGCGGCTGGGCGCGGCTGCGTTTCCGTGGTCTCTGCTGGGTCAGAACTGCTCAAGCTGGCTGCCTCATTGGCAGTTTATCGGAAGCCGGTCTGCGATTGTGGCTGCCTGAGCGGGCGGGTTCGGTTTCTTTGTCGCCGGAAGAGGGTGCATCATTTTAACGGTGCGAGTGCAAATTCCAGATTGACAGGGCGAAGGGAAGTTGTATGCTTTTGTTGTGAACCTCTCGGTCGCGTAGACGGCCGGGGTGGATGTTGCATCGGCGGCTGGTGATTTCACCCGACGGCCGAAGCGGCAATCCGGGGCGGGCGACCCTGATCACACAACGGAGTTTGATGCTGCACGGTAGCATCCAATTCTCCTCTCTGTAGTTGTTATCGGCCTCGAGGCTAGCTCTCCTCGCGGCCGATAGCTTTCTGAGGGCTCTTCTGCATTTCTTCCTGTCATATTTTTTCCGAAGAACGCGATCAGTTAGTCCGTTGTGTATCGGATCTCCAGGGTGCGAATCCTGTAACAGGAGTAGCAGAGCACGACTGCGATCAATGCGAGCAGGCCCAGCGTTGCAGCCCAGGCTGGGACGGGCTCAGTCTCGACCGTCAGGAGCGCGAAGATGCCATCGGCAGAGACGCTGACCGGCATGAGGTGGCGCAGGTAAGAGGCGACGCTGAGTTTTTGCAGCAGCGAAGGCAGGACGGGATTGATCGCCTCCCAGCCAAGAAGCACCATTGCGGCTGGCATGGGATTCCTGAAGATCATGCTCAGCAGTAGAAAGACCGCGCCGTAGCCCAGGCAGGCCAAAACGGTGATGGAGAGGTAGGCCTCCAACTGTACGAGACCGGGACCATCGAAGACATAATCTCTGCCTGCGGCACCAAAGCCTGCATAGATGAAGACGAAGCCGGTGACGACGGCGCTACCGAATAAAAGCACTGCGCTTATGGCTCCTGCCACGAACTTCGAGAGCAGCAGCAGTTCACGTCTGACCGGAGAGAGTAGATAGAAATGCAGGCTGCGCTCGATCATCTCGCCGCGAATCAGGCGAGAGAAGATGCTGAGACAGCCGAAGAAGATTCCAAGCCGGATGTAGTAGAGCTGGACGATGCCGGCCAGAACATTGGTGTCTTCACTGATCTGGGATGAACGGTGGGACGCCAGTGCAAAGTGCATGAAGATGATGAAGGTGGGAATGAAGGCAAGAAAGTAAACCCAGCCCGCCTTCCACGAGAAGAGGTTCCTTCTTACTTCGATGCGAACCAGGCGGCGCATCTGCAGCCACCACAGGCCCCAGGGCTGCTGCGCCAGATTCACGAGATATGTTGTCATTGCCTCCTGCATCAGGATGCACCTCCATCCGAGCCGATCAGATATTGATAGATGGCGCTGGCGTCGTCGTCGGCCGGTGCGACCGATTCGACCTTGACAAGCCCCTCGGCCGCGATTCCGTTGAGCATGGTATAGAACTGATCGATATCGCCGGTACGAAGGAAGACGCCTTTTCCGTCCGCGTGCAGCCTGGCCTCGACGCAGTGATTCACTGAGAACATCTTGGCCGCGAGCAGGGCGGGCTGATCGCAGCGGATCAGCACCTGCATGGGCTTTTCGCGGACTTCCTGGCGAACCTGCTGAATGCTTCCTTCGGCGACCAGATATCCGCCGGTGATGAGAACGACGCGATCGGAGATGCGGTCGACCTCGTCGAGAATATGGCTGGAGATCAGAAGGTGCATGCCCTGCCGACCAAGCTCCTGAAAGAGAGCAATCGATTCGGCGCGGGCCATGGGGTCGAGGCCGTTGAGCGGCTCGTCGAGAACCAGAACTCTGGGGTGATGCGCGATGGCCTGTGCGAGCCTGGCCTTTTGCCTCATGCCTTTGCTGTAGCCTGCGATCCTGCGGTGAGCCGCATCGCCAAGCTGCACACGTTGGAGAGCTTCGACAGTCATCTCATAAGCCTGAGCCTCGTACATTCCATGAAGCATCAGGCTGTCAAAGATGAAATCCCATCCGGTGATACCGCGGGGAAACGAATCGAATTGAGCGCAGTAACCGAGGATACGAAACAGCTCAGGCGAATTGGAAGGAGAGAAGCCCATCACGGAGATCTGGCCACTCGATGGCTGAACCAGCCCAGTCATCAGATTCATGAGCGTTGTTTTGCCTGAACCATTGGGGCCGACAAGCGTGGTGATTCCCGGCGGGATGGAGAGCGAGATGCGGTTGACGCCGAGAACCTCGCCGTAGAACTTTGAGACATTTTCGAAGATGATCCGGTCGTTCATCCGCGGACCACCTCGCGAGCGCGAATGCGCGCGTTGAGCATGGCAGCACAGAGCAAACATGCGAGGACGAGCATCGCTGCGATCGATTCAGTTGGCAGCAGAAAGTCTGTTCGGATGGACTCAGGGGCTCCGAGCAAGCGGTGCCAGAGCGAGGTCATCATGAAGGGAAGGTTGAGCAGGAAGCCCCAGCGTGTGCGCATCACTCCGGTGACGATGCCGCCCACGCCGGCCGGAACAAAAGTTGCCGCGAAGATGGCACCGGTGGCCATGACTCTCCACTTGACCCACGACGAGAGTGCGAGACCGAGGATGGAGAGAAATGCAATCCAGATCAATGTGCCCCCCAGCAGGCCAAGCGCGATTTGCAGATTTGCACCGGCCCATGGCAGCGGCGAGGAATAACCCTGATATGCAAAGAGCAGCAGGCACGGAAGAGAAGTGACCGCAGCGAGCGAGGTGAAGAGCGCGACGAACTTGCCCAGTACATAACCGAAGCGCGAGATGGGATGACTGAGCAGGATGGGCAATGCGTTATCGGCAAGGTCAAAGGTGATGAGCCGGGGCGCGACCCATGAGGCAAGGGGGAGCGCGGACCAGCATTGAACCTGGAGAAGGATGAGGAAGAATTTGGCGTTGATCACCAGACCCTGCGGGCCTCGCATCCCCATCAAAGCTCGCGCGATGGGGTTGTTGGCCAGATAGATTCCAATCAGAAAAACAATGGGAGGAAGGAGGCAAAGCGTGAAGAGGCCAACGGTAATCTTCGAGGACCAAGCCTCTGCGAATGCGTAGCGCGAGAGCACAAGGATGCGTGTCCAGGCCGGAGTGACTCGCCCGTCGTAGGTGCGATAGATGTGCTTATACACTGACATGAGCTGTCCGTCCCAATTCGTTGTCCATCGCTCTGAGGAAGATATCTTCAAGCGAGTCGCGCCGCTGATTCATGCGCCGGATTTGCACGCCTTGCTCTGAGGCAATGACGTAGAGATCGCGTGCTTCAATGTGGTCGGGGATCACGAGCTTGATTCGACCGCCGGGGAAGCAGGCGCATTCGCAGCCGAGTCCGCGAATGCTTACGGAGAATTGCTCGGTGGCGCCGACGGTTTCGAGTTCGATGAAGCTCCGGTTGGAGCGGCGTTCCTCTTCGATATTGCAGAGAGCGGCAATGCGTCCGCCTTTGAGAATCAGAACCTCATCGCAGGTTTCATCGATGTCGCGCAGCAGGTGAGAGGAGATGAGCAGCCGAGCGTTGCCTTGCTTGCGAATCTCTTTAATGAGCTGGATCATGCGCTGGCGGGCCATGGGATCGAGGCCGTTGGTGGGCTCGTCGAGGATGAGGAGGCGCGGGCCTTGCGCGAGAGCCTGGGCCAGCTTGATGAGCTGCTTCATGCCGAGCGAATAGGTGTTGACTTTGCGGTAGCGCACCTCGCCCAGCCCGACATAGAAGAGAGCTTCATGGGCGCGCTCGAGTGCCTCGCTGGCGGGCAGGCCCGCGAGCTCGGCCATGTAGCGGACGAATCGCACGCCGCTCATGTTTCCGATGAAGGAATCGTTCTCTGGCATGTAGCCGATGCCGCCGCGCATACGCGCTCTGTCGCGCTGGCTGTCGAGCCCAAAGACCTTGGCCGTGCCTTTGGAGGGCGGATGAAAGCCGAGCAGCGTGTTGATCAGCGTGGATTTTCCAGCGCCGTTGGGGCCCAGCAGGCCGATCGCCTGGCCCTCTAATGAGCCTGTGAGCCCATCGAGAACGAGGCGACCGCCGAGCCGGACTTCCAATCCATCAAGATCAATGATGCCCATGTCACTCTTTTACGTTCGCGTTGGTGTGCTTGTTCCCTGAATCGATCAACGCGCCAAGAGTCAGCAGATCGAATCCGAACAAACGGCTGTCGCTTGCCACTTCGATGCGATTCTCTTTGCCCCACGCGCAGATCGCGGTGGGCTTTGCATCCGCGGCCAACTGACTGAGTGCTTGCGCCGACTCGCCACTGAAGCTGGACAGCAGCGGGGTGAGCACCGGGCTCAGGTTCTGGTAACCGATGGCCGAGTAGTTGTCATGATCGTCCTTTGGCAGCAGCGCACGGAAGGCTGCCGCGCGGCCGAGAGAATTTCCGCTGGCATAAGTTTGCAGAGCCTGCATGAGAAGAGCGCGGCTTGGGGCGAGAATCATGTAGCCCTGGGAGAAGGTATATTCCGCCACGGTGTTGCCTGAGGTGAGGTCGCGGAGCGCGTAGAAACGCTGGCCGTTGGCCTCGCTGGGTTCAATGACGATCACGTGGGATGCTTTGCCCTGGTGGAGGTTGCGAATCGACTGGGTCAGCCGTTCGAGAGTCTGCTCAAGGCGCTGCGAGTCGTGGACTTCAATGACAGCCTTCCATGAAGGGGTCGGCAGGACCGGCCCGTCAAGCGACAACAGGAACTCGCCGCCAAGGCTGGCAGCCAGATCTTCGCGGAAGTTGATCTGTAGCGTGGCCTCGGCCTCGCTCCATTTTTCGTTCTGCGCGTCCTTGTCCGGCTCGGCTATGGACATGATGTCGTCGGCGATCTCTTTCGGCTCTTTGGAAAGCACGGCGATGGCGACGGCCGCGTTGGGCGTGATGAAATCGAGCGACGCCATGGGAGCTGGAGCAGCGAGCCACGACGCAACGCGCTGGCGCGTACCGGCAAATTGCAGGTTCAGGTGATTTTGGGTCTGGCCATTTGTTTCGCGATGTTCAGCGATCAAATAGCGGACCTCTTCCATGCCGCTGCTTTCAAAAGCTCTCTGGCCGCGGCTGTCTGCGTGATGCATTTTCGGCGCGTTTTCGAGCATCTGATGCAGGTCCGCGGCCAGGATGATTCCGGCGCCGCGGGTATAGGCGGCCATGATCTGCTGCCCGAAATCTTCAGTCGCGAAGCCGCTTGCTCCTGCGTTCAACTGCGCGTTCACCTGCTTCAATGTTGCGATGCTATTGGAAAAGACCGCTTCATGCTGCCGGATGAGAGCATATCCGCCGGACTTTGCTCGGGGTGAGGCAGAAGCAGCGGCCAGCGAGTTCTCGTCGAAGATGGTGAGGGGATGAGTTGAATTCGACGCGAGAAACTGCTGCCGGAGAAAGTCATCAAGGCCTCCCTGTTTCACGTCGGCAATGACCGCGAAGCCTGGATTGCTGGGCTGGTTGATGCCGATAATGACGATCTCGTCGCCGAGAAAGAGGCTCATCTGATGGACCTTTTCGACGAGCGAATCAAGGTCAGCAGTGTTGCTTTCGTGGCCGCGATTCCACCATTGCTGCAGGGCCGGGCTCTTGGTCAACTGGTCATGGAAGATGCCGTTTGCCTCGCTGAGAAAATCGCCCAGGTTGGGAATGCTGACGTAGAGCAAGGTGTTCGCGGGAACGCGCTGCACGAGGTCGCTCGAATAGCGGGGCTCAGGGAAGGGAATATCAGCAATGCGGTGCTGAAGCACGGCAAACTGCGCCACGAGGGGCAGATACTTCTCGCGATCGTGGCTCCAGGAGATCTGCCGCTCGACAGGCGCGGGGGCTAGGTTGTCGCTTGTGGAAACCTGATCGCCGGCCTGCAACAGCGTATCGATGCCCGCATGAGCGACGTGGACCGTGCCCTGGAGGACCGCGACGCGCGAGCCTTTGATTCCAGAGTTGACGGAGAAGACAGTGCCGGTGACGGCGACGCGGCAGTCGGGGGTCTTCACGTAGAGATGACCGAAGTTGCGCTTGGCGGCCTGCACGATGACGGCTCCATTGTCGAGCGAGACGGTCATGCTACTTCCCCTGGCTTCGACGCCGAGGGTGCTTCTTTCATTGATCTCGACGGTCGATCCATCGCTGAGACGAAGAACGGCATGGGCTCCACCGCTGGTGCGCAACTGTTCGCCTTCGGCCAGTTTGTCTCCGGGAGCGAGCTTGCGATCGCCCGCATGGGAGATGAGCCAGGCAGAACCGTCGATCGACTGCACCTCGGCGCGAACCCCCGGCGGAACCTGCCAATAGGCCTTGTAGACAAAGAGCGTGCAAACGACGAGCGCAAAGGTCGCGGCCATTGCCCAGCCGAATTGCCTTGGGTGCCAGACGACGGGGCGCGCGATCGCCGGCGCGGACCAATCGACGAGCCGGGGCCGCGACGTGCGATCGAAGTCAATGTTGAGCCGGCTGGCGACGCGCGCGGCGGATTCGGCAACCTGCGCGGCATCGGGCTCTTCGGCTTGCGCCGCCTTTACAGCAGCATTCAAAAGCATCTCGTCATCTCGTCTCATGGTCTTCACCGCTCCAATTCTCTGAGTCGCTTCTTCAGTCTCGATCGCGCATGATGGAGCGTCACAGCTACTACAGCCTGCGAGGTTCCCATCAACGTCGCGATCTCGCGATTGCCCAACTCTTCCAGATAGCGCAAGGTGAACATTTCAGCCGCACGCACGGGCAATTCGCTGATCGCGAGCCTGAGCGATGCGCCGAGCTCCCGGTTTGAGGCGTTTACCTCAGGAGAACTGCCGCGCCCGGCCGAGGCTTCGCCCGCTAGTTCCAGCGGTTCCGCGGGGGCGGATTTTTGCCGCCGCAGCAGATCGAGCGCTCCGTTGATCGCTGCCCGGTAAAGGTAGCTGCCTGCATTGTCGATGGGCCGAACCTCGCTGCCGGCCAGGCGCAGAAAGACCGCCTGCGCAACATCCTCCGCATCGGCCATGCTGCCGGTGACGCGGAAGGCTGCGAGCAGAACGCGCCGGTGATGTTCGGCGAACAACTGCGAGAGGATCTGCTGACTCTCGACAAGCGGTGCGGTTTGGCTGGCTGCGGCCACGGATTCACCTGTTTGATTGTTCCCTGCTTCTCTGTTCATGGAGATGACGTTCCCGCTGGATCATTATTAATCCAGTTGCGAGAGTTTACGGCGGAAATACTTCAGGGGTTCCGTTGAAGAGGAGGAGTCTTGGCGAAATGTCCTACAATAAGCACGCAGATCGTTGCGTTTGCCGTGATTCTCCCCAGGGCGCAGCGCCAGGCAAAGGCCACACAAAGGACATCGTATGCAGACTCTTCGCATCGCCCGTTTTCTCGCGTTCTTCTTCGCTGCTGGAATGCTGTACGCACAGCCATCCGGTGGGCCTTACGGTCCCATCGACCAGCGCTATGAGCTTCCCAAGACCGGAAAGGTCTACTTCGTTGCACCGGATGGCAAGGCTGATGCGGCCGGCACAGAACTTGCCCAGCCCACCACGATTGAGGCGGCGATGGAGCGCGTGGCGACCGGCGATGCCATTGTGCTGCGCGGCGGCATCTACCGGACTGGCGGCCTGGTGCTCAATCAAGGCATCACGATCGAGCCCTACCAGGAGGAGCATCCCGTTCTTAAAGGCACTGAGGTTGCGACCGAGTGGGAGGCTCTGCCGAATAACGTCTGGAGAACGAAATGGTCCCATCTTTTCCCGGCTGAGCCTCTGCCCTGGTGGAATCGAAGACGAGAAGGTTTGATCACGCCTCTGCATCGCTTCAACAACGACATGGTCTTTGTGGATGGCGAGCTTCTGAGTTCGAAGGGTTGGGAGGGCGAGCTCGATCCGCATTCTTTCTACGTCGACTACAAGAACGGATTCGTCTACATCGGCACCGACCCCACGAAACGGCAGGTGGAGATAACTGCCCACGATAGCGCGCTGGTCAGAACGGCTGGGCCTGCGCATGGCAAGACTTCAGACGGAAAAGGCCCGGTGATTCGCGGCATTGTCTTCACGCAGTACGCGTATCGCGCGCTGGAGATCGAGGGCAAGAAGCACTTCACTGCAAACGACGAGCCGACCAACGAACCGGTAGGCATCTCAGATCCGGCGACGTATGGCAAAGAGGTTCGCAATACTCTGATCGAAAATGTGACGATCAGCTACTGTAGCCACGTGGCCGGCTACTTTCGCGGCGACGGATTGATCATTCGCAACTCGCTCATCAGCGACACAAGCACTGAAGGCATCTATGTCATCGGCTCGTCGGATGTGCTGCTGGAGCGGAACATCATTCGCCGGAATAACTTCAAGCAGTTGACTGGCTACTATCCCTCGGCGGTGAAGATCTTCAACCAGACGCATCGCGTTACGGTTCGCGACAACCTGGTCCTCGAACAGCCAAACTCAAACGGAATCTGGTTTGACGTTGGCAATCGCGACGCCGTGATGGTCGATAACTACGTTGAGAACGTGATCAACGGCCTCTTCGTGGAGATCTCGCGCGGAGCGACTGTCGCAGGCAACGTGGTGGTGAATGCCAACCGCGGACTTTTTGTGCTGAACTCGGCAGACGTGCACGCCTATAACAACACATTTGTGAATGCGCGCGTATCCTTTGAGCGGAATGATCGCGTGGCCAAGGGCGACGTCTTTGACTGGCACTCGACTACAGGGCCTGCCATCGACCAGCGCGAAGGCCATATCTTCGTTCATAACGTGATCGCGGTGTCGGACACGTACCCCGATCCGCTGCTGGACTTTACGCAACGGCCGACGTCGCTCTGCGGCAAGCTCAAGAATGCGCTGGCTACGAATGTCGACGGCAACGTCTACATCCGCCCCGCATCGTCTGTTCCGCTGATCGTCTTCTCTCCGACTGATGCGGAGGGCTGCATCTCGCAGCTTGCCACGCTCGATGACTTCCGCAAGCTGCGGTCGGAGTTTGAAAAGAATGGGGTCGAGATCGATCGCTCTCCGCGCTCGGTTTTGAAGGGGCCTGACGCCGGGCATTTTGAGTTGCAGCATACGTTGCCCGGTGCGCCTGCTGTTAACTTGCTTCCCGCTGAGGTTCGCTCGCTGCTGGGATGGAGCGAAGCGGAGGCCAAGACGGCTGGGGCTTATCCGTTGCGCTAAGGGGCAGTGGTCCATATATCGAGCTACAAAAAAAGGGTGCTCCAGAACTTGCTCTGGGGCACCCTTTCTATTTCAGATTGCCGGAAGAGATCAAACTGCTATCTGCCCAGGAACTTTTCCAGGGTTGCGGCTTCTCTGTCGGCTCGGCGCATGTAATCCTCCGCGGTTTGGAGGTCGCGTTGATCAAGGGCGCGGTTGGCCTGCTGCAGGGCAGTATTCATTCTGCTCATTGCGGCGAGAATGTCGCCGCGAATGTCGAGTCCCTGAGCCTGTTGCTGGCTGCGAATCTGCTGCACGCCACTGCGCGCAACCTCCGCTCGAGTAGTGAGATTCATTATCTCGTCACGCGCCTTGCGAATCTCTTGCGGTGAAGGTCCGGCGGGTGTGTAGGGAGCGCTGGACGTGTAGGACGGCTGAGCGCTTGGCTGTGGCTGCGAAGCTGAGGCAGAGGCTTGTTGTGGCCTGGTACTCGCAGGGGTCGAGTGAGTGGATGCTGGCGAGGTGTAAGCCGGCGCTGTTCCTTGGCTTGCAGCAGGCGTTGCCGCCGGGCTGGCTGGAGTTGGCTGCGAAGCTGCCTCGCTGGCCGGAGTGCTGGGCTGCGCGACGGCTTCGGGCGTAGCCGCCGGAGTTTGCGTAGTTGTCACCGGAGTGGCGGCTTCCTGACTGGCGCGGGTCCGGTAGAGATGGGGCAGGGCGACGAGCGCCGCTACGAGAGCCAGAACTGCCGTAAGTGCGCCCAGCCCGATCCACAAAGTCCGATTGCCCTTATTTGCGACTTGTATTGGTTCGGTGCTCGACGCGGCTACGGGAGACGCTGCCTGCTGTTGCTGAGAGGGCACAGCAACAGGCTGCCACTCTTGCTGCATGGCCGGCTGCGAAGACTGGGCGGCCTGGGTTGCTGAGAGGAACGCGGGCTGCGAACTCTGCTGAACGGGGATTGGCGCTGCCTGCACTGGAGCCGGCACGGACTCATGCTTGCTCATGAGCGCTTTCAGTGCGTTGCGGAACTCATCGGCCGACTGGAAGCGGGCGGCAGGATCCTTCTGCATGGCATGCAGGATGATGCCGCTCAGCTCCGGCGGGAGCGACGGATTCACCTGCAAGGGAGGCGTCGGCGCGGTATTCAACTGCGCGTAAAGAACACTGTAGGAGGTATCGGCCTGGAAGGGTTTTTGGCCGGTCAAGATTTCATAAAGGGTAACGCCAAACGAGTAGATGTCCGAGCGGGCGTCGACCGTGTCGCCGCGCACCTGCTCGGGCGATATGTAGTAGACCGAGCCGATGGTGGTGCCGGGGCGGGTCAACTGCATGTCGCCTGTTGACTTGGCAATGCCGAAGTCCATCAGTTTGACCATGCCGTGCGGCGTGACCATGATGTTGGCCGGCTTGATGTCGCGGTGGGTGACTCCGCGGCTGTGGGCATAACTCAGCGCCGCCAGGGCCTGCGTGGAATAATCGAGCACCTGATCGAGGGGAATCTTCGAGTCAGTAGCCAGTTTCTCAAGCGTGGCGCCCTCGACAAACTCCATCACCATGATTAGTTCGTTCTCAAACTGGAAGGCGGTGCGCAGTTGCGCGATGTTGGGATGCTCCAGTCCAGCCACGGTGCGAATCTCCGACATGAAGCGGGCCGCAAGATCGGGGTCGGAGGCAAAGTCGGGAAGAAGAACCTTCATCGCTTCTTCGCGATTGGAGATAATGTTGCGAACTTTATAGACGCTGCCCATGCCGCCCGCGCCGAGATGCGCCAGGACTTCATAGTCGCCGACCCGCTGGCCAACCTTTGTTGCCATTGTGAGACCTCCGTAGATCAGGGTTCGTACCGGATGAGAAAGGGACCATACCGCCAAACGCAATGATTTTAGCCTATCCAAGTGATGCAAGCCTACAAAGAACTGCGTTCGGCGATGTGTTTTCGGTGAATTCTCGGTTTGGTCTGAACTGGGCGGGCGGGATCTCAAATTGCCACCAGGATTGGGCGCAAAGCCTGCCCCGAGCGAAGTCGAAGGAGATTGATTCGAAGTGGCTTGCGGCCGCGAAGATGATAGCATTTACCGGACTCTCGTCTGAGTTGCGGGAGGGCGCCGAAGCTGAAGCCAGGGATTGCTTGTGCGCTGTTACTGTTGACTGCTTCCGGGGCCTTCGTCGCCCCGGCAGCCAACAAGATCTTCATCACCTCCACTTCAAAGACCAACCAGCCGACCAAGGCGGGTCAGGCTTCCAGCGAGGCCGCATCCGTTGCGCGGCAGATGGAGGTCTTTACGACCGAGGCGCTCAGTGACCAGTACATGAGCAGTTGCGGAACCAGACAGAACACGAACGTACGCGGCTGGACCGTGAGCTCGCGTCGCTCTTGAGTCGCATGGACGCGGCTTATACGGACAAACTCGACGGCACGATTACGCCGCAACTGTGGCAACACATGCAGGCCGAATGGCAGGCTGAAGAGATCAGAATCAAATCGCTAATTGCCGGACTCGGAGAGGACCGAAGTGGCGAGCGGCTACTGAACATGAAGCGCATTTTAGAACTCGCTCAAAATTCTTATTATCTATACCTTACGCGTAAATCGGCAGAACGGGCCGAAATGCTCAGAAATGTGCTTTTGAACTGTTCTATCGATGCTGTAAGTCTTTATCCTACATACAGAAAGCCCTTTGACCTGATCTGCAAAAGGGCCAAATGTAATGAATGGTCGGGGCGGAGGGATTCGAACCCCCGGCCCTCTGCTCCCAAAGCAGATGCGCTACCAGGCTGCGCTACGCCCCGACACTCTTCGATTGTAGCGCGGATTGGCCTCCCGTTGGGGGCCGACCGGCGAGCGTTAATGTCCAAAGAGCCAGGACAGAAACCACACCACCAGTACGACGGGAATGGCGAAGACCAGAGCCAGAGCCGCAAACAGAGCCAACAGGAATGCCCAGTCCCGCCAGGTGTGGCGGCGAGGCTCTCCGAGATGGCGGACGAGTAGGCGATAGTTGCGGCGGTTGGGCTTCCAGGCAATGTCAAAAATGTCGCCAAAGAGCGGAATCGAGCCCACCAGCACGCCGATGCCAAGGTTGGCCGCCATGCGCGCCAGCGTCACGTATGGGACGCCACGAATCCACGCGGCCAGCGGAATCACTAGCGAGAGGATTCCGGCCAGCACATCGCCCAGACCGGGAACGAGGCCGATGATCCCATCCAGGCCGAAGCGGAAGCCGGTGCCGGGTAGCACGAAGGCCTCGTCCAGCAGGATTTCGAGACCATGCAGCGTGCGGTCGCGAAAGACCCAGGCGCCGCGATTCCAGCGATCCTGCGACGGCAGTGTGGACGGAAGCTGGCCGATTGCCGGGACGGTCAGGGGCTTTGGGCTTGGATTGGGGCTGGGCATGGCGCTTTCCTCGGCCTAACGGCCTGAGTTCGGTGCGACAGGCCTGTTTCGATGCTACAATCAGGAGGTAGATGGCGGCAGTAGTTCAGTGGCAGAACGCCTGACTGTGGCTCAGGATGTCGCGGGTTCGATCCCCGCCCGCCGCCCCAAAATTACTTATTTATAATCAATAAGATATGTGCGGATTAGCTGGTCTTTTGTGCAAGACGGCGCCATGCAGGGCATAAAAACCTGACTATTGCCGCAACACAACAAACCCGAACGATTTTTCCCTTCCATCAATTCTCCGAATGACGCTGGCCACAGACACGCTACAAGCCCACTGAAGCCGCTCGTCGTTTCCTTAAAAACATGAAAAGCAAATGCTGATTATGACGTCTACAGGATTTTCGGGAATACTGTAGACCAAAACGACGAATTCAAGTTAGCGCAACCAGCAGGGAGCGACAACCCACATACTTTAATTAAGTTGATGCTATTTCCGTAAATACATTTACGCCAGCGCATGCAGGAAGTTCTCTGGCGAGCAATTTGTCCCAATCGAGCAAGACGTATCAATAGAATAAGAGGCGTATCTCTCGGGTTAAGCAACTAGTTAATTGCGTTTCAGCGGCGATAACCGCTATAACATCCATCGATGGTATCGCATCAGGAGGATTCGCTCGAAAAAGACAGAGATACTAAGGGAATATATTGTAGAAATTCCCATAATTCTCAATCTTGTTTGATCATACGACCTCGCATGATTGGCGCGATGGCAATCAGTGAAGTCCATCCGAATAGCAGGGCCTGCTTCGGCTCTTTATAATATGTAGATGTAACTCGCGAAATATATTCATTGAATACTTAATCCCTCCCCGTCGGTGCAAATCGCATTTTGCGATTGCAACTAATCATCTTTTTGCTATCTACATCCCGCACTCATTAAGAAGAAGATGAAATTCCCCTTGAAATGTTCTATGGGCTATGGCACACCCGAATGCAATGTGGTATTCTCTGCTCGCTTCCAATGGAGACAAATTTCTGTCGTCTGCGCACTCTGCGGCTTGTCAGAAAGTTGTCATTGGCCGTTGTGCGCTGATCAGGCAGCGAACCGGCGAGTAAGTCCACCCCCCTCTTTTAGGAGCGATTCCGCCATGATTACGACCCCTCCCTCCGCCGTCTCGGCGATCTCCGCCGTTGCCTCTCTTCGTGCCTCCAGTCGCCCGCGGATCTTGAGCTGGCTCGTTTCGCTTTGCACTGTTCTTGCGGCACTTCTCGGCAGCGGAGGCAGCACCGCGTCCGCCCAAACCGCGCACTTCAGCGGGGGTATGCCTACGTCCATGTCTACACTGGGCAGCGGCTTCAATTCCCCCATAGGCGTGGCGGTGGACAGCAGCGGCAACATTTACGTAGCCGATACACAAAACAACGCTGTAAGAGAGATCCTTGCGGTCAATGGCAGCATACCGGCTTCGCCCACTATCGTCACTCTTGGCAGCGGCTTCAGCGGACCTTTCGCTGTGGCACTGGATGGTAACGGCAATGTCTTCGTCGCCGATCATGGCAACTATGCCGTGAAAGAGATTCTCGCAGTCAACGGCAGCATTCCCTCTTCCCCGACGATCCGCACGCTAGCCACTGCTCAACTTCCGTGGGGCATTGCAGTCGACGGTAACGGCAACGTTTTTGTGTCCCTCGGTTGCGTGACTACGTCATTGGGGCTGTCACGCTCTTCAGCGATGTCTACTAGTTCCGTAGGCTCCTGCGGTCCCGTGGAAGAGCTACTTGCGGTCAACGGCAGTATCCCGGCCGTTCCTGAGGTTGCAACTTTCAGTAGTTTCGTCGAGCCCGTCGGCCTCTCCGTGGACGGCAGTGGCAATGTCTTTGTGGCCGACTTCGGGAGCAATTCAGTCAAAGAAATCCTGGCGATCAACGGCAGCGTCTCCACCTCTTCCACGATTCGGACGGTTGCAAGCACCATTGGTTCTTCCGGCCCGACGGGTGTAGCGGTGGATGCCAACGAGAATGTCTACGCTGCTTCTCCCGGCAACAGCACCGTCTACGAGTTGCTTGCAGTCAATGGGAGTATCCCCGCCTCGCCGACCATCGCCACGCTGGGCACCAGCTTCAATGGTCCCACGAGTCTGGCGGTGGATGGCAGTGGAAATGTCTACGTCTCCGACACTGGAAACAACCGCATAGTCAAGATGTCTCCGTCAGCCTGGAACTTTGGTGAGGTGAATATTGGGACAACGAGCTCGGTGATTCCCATGCTCTTGACCTTCGATACGCCCGGCATCCTCGGCTCGACGGCCGTTCTGACTCAGGGTGCAACCGGGCTTGACTTTGCAAACACAGGTACCGGTACTTGCACGGCAAACACGGCTTTCGCCGCTGGCCAAAGCTGCACGATAAATATGATCTTCACTCCTAGATTCGCCGGAGTTCGCAAGGGAGTTGCTGTCGTGTACGACAGCACAGGAAACGCAATCGCCAATGGCTACGTGCTGGGCACCGGCGTCGGACCGCAGATTACTTTTCAGCCGGGCGTTCTGAGCACACTCAACAGCAGCTTCAACAATCCCGTAGGCGTAGCAGTGGACGGCAGTGGCAACGTATACGTCGCCGATTACGGAAGCAATGCGGTGAAAGAGATTCTGGCGGTCAACGGCATCATCCCAGCGTCGCCCACCATCAGAACCCTCGGCAGTGGTTTCAAGCAGCCAACGAGCGTGGCCCTGGACGGCAGCGGCAACGTTTACGTCGCCGACTATGGAAACAATTCGGTAAAAGAGATTCTGGCTATCAACGGCAGCATCCCAGCCTCGCCCGCCATCAGGATCCTCGGCAGTGGCTTCAAGCAGCCATCCAGCGTGGCCTTGGACGGCAGTGGCAACATCTACGTCGCCGATTTAGGAAACAGTACAATAAAGGAGATCGTCGCGGTCAATGGAAGCATTCCAGACTCGCCCACTATCCGAACGCTGGAAACAAACGCACCGGCACTTTATCTGGCTGTTGATGGAAGCGGCAACGTTTACGCATCAGCCCTCGGTTCAATGCTGGCAGAGATTTTAGCGGTTAATGGCAGTATTCCAGACTTGCCCACGATGAAGCCCATCGCCACTGGATCGAACCAGTTAACTGGCCTGGCAGTAGACGCCATCGGAGATATTTATGTCGCCACTAATCAGAATTCAGTGAGCGAGATCCATGCAGTGAATGGAAGCATCCCAGCCTCGCCTACCATCACAACCCTCAGCAGTGCCTTCAACTCCCTAAGTGGCCTGGCAGTTGACAGTAGCGGCAATATCTACGTCGCCGATTCAGGCAACCATCGCGTCGCGAAGCTGGACGTCGCAGACGCCCCGGGCTTGACATTCGCTGCAACGACCGTTGGCTCAACCAGCAGCAATAGCCTCCAACCATTGTCAATTTCAAACATCGGCAATGCCCCCCTGACCTTCCCGATTCCGTCAACCGGCACCAATCCGAGCATTGGCGCGAATTTCACCCTAAGCAGCAGTTCGACCTGCCCTTCGCTGAGTCCTAGTTCCTACCAGCCAGGCACCCTGCCGTCCGGAGCGTCATGCGCGATGGTTATCGGTTTTACGCCAACGGTGGCGGGCGCTCTCAGCAGTTCGCTCATGCTGATGGACAACAATCTGAACGCTACCGCGCCGGGCTATGCAACGCAGAGCATCTCGCTGAGCGGCACAGGACTTCAGCCAGTTCCGAACTTCACTCTCATGGCGCCTTCTGCCATGACTGTAACTCAAGGCGCCTCCAGTACAGCTAGCATCCAGGTGGACCCCGGCTCAGGATTCACCGGCAATGTAACTCTGGCCGTGAACGGCCTGCCGGTCGGTGTAACAGCATCCTTCGCTCCGAACCCCACAGCAGGCACAAGCACGCTCACGCTGACTGCAGACAATTCCGCCACGCTCGGAACCGTAATTGTGGTGATCAACGGAACCGTCGGTACGCAGTCTGTATCCACATCCATGCAAGTAACTGTCGTCTCCCCGCCGCTGACCTTTACAATCACCGCGCCGGATGTGAGCTTGATTCAAGGCGGCACAAGTCAATCTATCGTCACGGTGACTGTGAGCCTACCACTTATCAAACCACTTAACAGTTTTCTATTAGCTGTTCAGGGCCTTCCCAGCGGTGTGACTGGTTCCATCAGCCCGAACCCAACATCAGGAACAAGTGTACTCACACTGACCGCACACGGCACCGTCGTCGCCGGAACATACAGCGTAACAATCGCGGTCGTCGGTATCCCCCCTGGCACTCCCGGTGGCACCACCTCGTTTACTCTCACGGTCGTTAAGGCGCCTAGCTTCGCTCTGAGCGCCTCGCCTGCCTCACTCACAATCCCCCAGGGCGGTTTCGGTACTTCCACCCTTACGGTTCTGGGCGATGCAGGCTTCACAGGCAGCGTCAGTCTGTATGACGATGAACTTCCAGTCGGCGTCATGACGTCATATGTTCCGGATCAGACAACTGGAACCAGTGTCGTAACGTTCACCGTGAGCAGCGACGCCCCCCTAGGGACTTACAACGCGAGCATCGTTGGCACTCAAAGTCCTTGGCTTCCGCCCGTACATTTGATGATTCCTTTGACAATCGCTCCTCTGCCCGGCTTTGCGCCTTCGAGTGCGAACCTTGGTGCGGTGAACATCGGAACTGCTAGCCCAGTGCAAACACTGACCTATAACTTCGGTGCAGAAGTTACGCTGGGTTCGGCGGCTGTGCTCACGCAAGGCGCAGCAGGATTGGACTTCACCGACGCTGGCACCGGAACCTGCGCGGCGAACACAGCCTACACCGTCGGCCAAAGCTGCACTGTGAATGTGACCTTCACTCCGAAGTTCGCCGGAACTCGCAATGGCGCAGTGGTGCTCAATGACAACAACGGAAATCTGATTGCCACCGCCTACATTCAAGGCTCGGGTGTGGGCCCGCAGATCAACTTCCTGCCAGGGACCGAAACCACAGTCGCATCCGTGTCTGATGGAGTGTTTTTTCCTTACGGAATCGCCGTGGACGGAGGCGGAAACCTCTATATCGCCGATCTCGTGAATAACCAAGTATTGAAGGAGACACTGACGGCGAGCGGTTACACCCAGAGCACAATTCCAACCAGCGGACTTTTCGCGCCAGATGGAGTCGCTGTGGATGGAGTCGGAAACGTCTATATCACCGATCATGACAATAACCGAGTGATAAAGGAAACTCCTTCGATGGGCGGTTATGCGGAGAGTGTTGTCGCCGATTCTTCAAACAACGGCATCATAAACCCAGGGGCGATTGCGGTGGATAGCAGTGGGAATGTTTATTTCACCACAGGGATAAACGGCAGCCTATACAAGGAGACGTTGTCGGCGGAAGGCTACACACAGAGCATCATACCGACCCCCGGAGCTTCGAGTGACGCCTTCGGACTGGCCGGTGTAGCGGTGGATGGAATTGGAAATGTCTATGTCGTGGATAGCGGAAATGATCAGGTACTCAAGGAAACACCGTCTGCAGGAGCCTATGTTCAAAGCACTCTGCCAATTAGCGGCATGGTTCAGCCGTACGGTGTCACGGTCGATGGGAGCGGGAACGTTTATATTGTGGACCTCTCGGGTAATCAAGTAATCAAGGAGACGCTTTCGGATGGCAACTACATACAAAGCACAGTATCGACAAGCCACCTTAATTTACCCACTGCGTTAGCTGTGGATGGTGGCGGCAACGTTTATATTTCCGACGGCTCAAATATGCGAGTCTTGAAGGAGGAATTTGCAGATGCGCCGAGCCTGACCTTTGCCAGCACCGACTTCGGCTCAACCAGCACCGACAGCCCACAGACAATCACTGTCCAGAACGTCGGCAATGCTCCGTTGAGTTTCCCAGTTCCATCGAGCGGCAGCAACCCAAGCATATCGGCGAACTTCACCCTGACTGGTAGCGGAGACACGGTGTGCCCGCTGGTCGGCAGCGGCTCCTCTACGAGCGCGACGCTGGCGGCTGGCGCAACCTGCCAATTGCCGATCAGCTTCACTCCGACGACGGTGGGATCCCTCAGCGGTACGCTGATGCTGACTGACAACAATCTGAACGCTGCCGCGCCGGGCTACGCTACGCAGACTATCCTGTTGAGCGGAACGGCAACTCAGGTCACGCCCGCAATTACCTGGGCCGCCCCCGCGCCAATCACCTATGGCACCGCACTGAGCGGGGCGGAGTTGAATGCCACTTCAACCGTGGCCGGAACGTTCTCCTATTCTCCGGCGGCCGGAACCGTGCTCGGAGCCGGTGATCAGACGCTGACCGCGACCTTTACGCCAACCGACACCACGAGCTACACAACAGCGACGGCCACAGCTACGTTGACGGTGAACCAGGCCACGCCAACGATCAGCTGGGCAGCGCCCGCGGCAATCACCTACGGAACGCTTCTGAGCCGGCGGCAGTTGAATGCCACCTCAACAGTGGCTGGAACGTTCACCTATTCTCCGGCAGCCGGAACGGTGCTCGATGCCGGCGCGCAAACACTGACGGTAACATTCACACCAACAGACGCCAGCGACTACACGACAGCAACAGCAAGCGTGAAACTTACTGTGAACAAGGCGGTGCTGACGATTAGCTGGGCAACGCCAGTGGCGATCTCCTACGGAACGGCTTTGAGCGGAACGCAGTTGAACGCCACTTCGACGGCGGCCGGCACCTTCGCCTATTCACCAGCAGCAGGAACGGTACTACCGGTTGGGAGCAACACGCTGACAGTGACTTTCACTCCGGCCAATCCAGCAAACTACACAACCTCGACAGCGAAGGCGGTGGTAACCCTGACGGTAAACAAAGCCACGCCTGCGATCAGTTGGGCAACACCCGCGCCGATCACCTACGGTACGCCTTTGAGCGCAACTCAACTGAATGCCAGCTCAGCGGTGGCCGGAAAATTTGTGTATTCGCCCGCAGCCGGAAAGGTTCTAGCTGCCGGACAGCAAACGCTGACGGCAACCTTCACTCCTGCCAATTCAACGAACTATTCAACAGCTACGGCAACTGTCACGCTAACGGTAAACAAGGCCACGCCGGCGATAACCTGGGCGGCGCCTGCGGCAATCATCTACGGAACTGCGCTGAGCGGAACTCAGTTGAATGCAAAGGCGAGCGTGCCTGGCGCGTTTGTCTATAGTCCCGCGGCAGGAACCGTGCCAGTGGTTGGCACGCAGACATTGTCCGTCACTTTCACTCCAACTGACACAGCCGACTACACGACTGCTTCAGCAAGCGTCACGCTCACCGTTAATCCAGCGCCCAGCTTCACGCTCGCCACGTCGTCTACTTCGCTGTCGGTTGCGCAGGGCACATCTGGAAAGTCCACCATCACGGTGAACAAACTCAACGGCTTTACAGGCAATGTCACGCTGGCAGCATCCGGTTTGCCAACCGGAGTCACAGCGGCATTCGCCACCAATCCTGCCAGCGGCAGCAGCGTGCTCACGCTGACGGCAAGCAGTTCGGCCACGGTTGGCTCCGCTACGATCACCATTAAGGGAACCTCCGGAAGCCTGACAGCCAGCACGACCATTGCCTTGACGGTTAGTTGCACACCGACCACCATCACTCCGTACATTTCCATCAATGGGGGCTCAACCTGGACGCAGGAATCCAGCGCGACTGTGAACTCGCCGTCAACGGTTGTGGACCTCGGCCCGCAGCCAACGAACGGCGGTTCGTGGAGTTGGACCGGTCCTAACAAGTACACGTCAACCTCGCGTCAAATCAACAGTATTCCGTTGACCGTGGGTACCGACTTGTATGTCGCCACTTACACCAATACCAGCGGATGCAAGAGCACTCAGATGTTTACGATTACCGTGAAGTAAGCGGATGACTCAGGCAGTGATTCATTTATAAATCTGAAGCCGGCCTCTTGCGGGGCCGGCTCCTTCTTGTAGGCCTCTCAACCCAAAATTCAAGAGACAACGGGACACTCTGCCAAGGGCAGAGTGTCGTCAGTCCATTTTGGGCACTCGTTCGTTTGTTGGCTGTTCGTCAGCGAGTGTTCGATCAATAACCTTTCAAGAACCGTCAGACCGACGGACCGGCGCTGTCCCTCCCGCGACATTCCAAGATCATTTAGGATTCTGAGATTCTCTGGTGAAAGACTGCAAATCCGCATCGACGGCCTTGGCCAGCCGCGGTCAGCGTGCAATAGCGTGCACTGCGCAGGCTTTCCAGCATCGAAATCAAATCATGGGGTTGCAGGGTCACTCGCGTGATCGCAGGTCTGGTCGACCGGCGGAGCCGAAAGGCGGGAAGTTCGGGAAGAGAGCCTGGTGCACGCGGGACAGAAATCTATTGAGGCGCAGCGGAGAAATTGTTATGAATCCGAGCGGGGAGGCTGTCCTAAAGACAACCTTCCCGCTCGGGGTCAGGTTAGCGAGTCATCTTGCGGCGGAAGGCGCCCGCGACCCCAACCAAACCGGTAGCCAGCAAGACCAGGCTTGACGGCTCCGGGGTTGCCTGGACGTCAAAGTTCGCTGAACCCACCACATCCTGAGCGTCGCCGTCGGCGCCACCCAGAAGCAGATAGGTTCCCGTATAGAGGCCGATGGGCGTTCCTTCCGGCAAGTAGATGGTGAATAACTCAATATCGCTGGAAGACGCAAACGGGTCCAGATATTCGGGGACGTTGGCATTAAAGACAGAGTCATTGAACGTCAGGGGAGAATCCAGAAGGAAGAAGTCTCCGTTCAGAAACACTGTCGCGGATGGATCGCTGTTCGTTAAGGTGCCTGTGAAGGTGTACTGATTTGAATTGCCGACTTGATACGGCGAATCCAGGGTCACAACGATGTCTGCTCTGGCTGTCGTGGTCGACAGCAGGAAGCACGCAAACGCCAGGGGCAATAGCAGCAAGCTCTTCGAATTTTTCATTGCTTTCTCCTTATTTCTCATTTTTTGTCTCCAGTGACGCGTCCTATTACGGCAGAGTCACGGAGCGAAGGCTGGTTGCGAATGTGCCTCCGGTGTAGCTTCCAGAGAACTTTTCGGCCACGCCCGCGCCGTCCGCACCCGTGCTTCCAGCGAAATGAACCGTGAAGACGGCTGTTCCGCCCGCAGCAAGCGTTCCCGCTGATTGTGGCAACGGCGTTCCCGAGGTAGTGCCCAGGGTGGCCGAGGTGAGAACAACGTTGGATACAGGATTCGCGCCGGGGTTCTTGAGCGTGATGGTCAATGTGTAGCCGGTGGCGGCAGAGCCCGTCAGCGTGGTTGAGGAGGTCAGCGACACTGAAGGCGATGCGACCACCGAGAGCGTGCCGTTGACGAATGCGAAGGAGTAGTTGGAGGCCGCAAGCGTGCCAGCCGCGGCTGTGATCGGATACGTGCCGGCCGCACTGGAGGACGTTGCGGTCGTCGTCAGCGAAGGCGATCCGCTGAGAACGGCCGTGGTCTCTCCGTTGACGAAACCGCTGTAGCTGGCGGTGAAGGCTGGGTTAGCCGCGCCAACTGCCCGGCTGGCATTGTTTGCCGTCACGGTCAGCGGCGCTTTGTTGACCTGGATCTGCACCGTCGCAGTTTGTGAGACGTAGTGCCCAGTGTCGGTTGGAGTGAAGGTAACAGAGAGAGTCTGCAGACCGGAGTTCAGCACGGTGCCGATCGGCGGCGTATAGGTGAATGTGCCGGCGACAGGTTCGGTGGCATTCAACTGAGTTGCGCTGAGAGCCGTTCCGTACGTAATCGCGGCCGGTGCGGCCCAGTTGAGGCCTTCGACGATCACCGTCTGAGCGCCTGAGGTTGCAAGGCTGTAGTTGATGTCGCTGTACTGGGCCGTGATGGTATGTATGCCGGCTGTGAGGCTGTTGATGGTGAGCGGCGCGGTCCACAACCCGTAGCCGCCCTGGCTTGAAGTGACGGTGATCGGCTGAGCGGTTCCGATTGCCGTGGCGCCGTCATAGAAGGTGACGACGCTCTTGTTGGGCGAATAGAGCGCGCTGGCCGAACTGGGTGTTAGCAGTGCCGTAAGGGTGTAGTTCTGCCCGATCGCGCCTTGCGTCTTGGCCGTCAGATCGATGGTGTTGGTTCCCAGCGTGACGTTTTGATTGAAGACAGCCGACGTGCTGCCTGCGTTGGCTGCGATACCGCCGTAGACCGCTGTGATGGGATGCGTGCCGCCAAAGAGGGCGGTGCTGGTTGCCGGCCGGTAAGTGGCCGTGTGAGTGCCGCCAACCGAGCCAGTGCCCAGCAGAACGGGAGAGCCGGAGTAATTGTCATAGAAGCTCACCGTTCCGCTTGTGACCGCCGGAGTTCCTGTTACCGTGGCCGTAAAGGTTGGACGCCCGCCGAGTGTTGTGGGGTTGGCGCTCGATGAAACCGTGGTTGTAGTCGCGGCGGGTGTGCCCACTGTAATTGTGAGCGCTGCGGAGGTGGCGGGATTGAAGTTGGTGTCGCCCGAATACGTCGCGACGACGGAGTGCGCACCGGCGGAGGTGATGGCTGTGGTGGTGAGTGCGGCATTCGCAGCAAATGTATACGTGTTGCCGCTGAAGCTGACCGTGGGATTGACGGTTGCCGTTCCAAGCACCGTGCCGGTGGTCGTGTCGGTGAAGGTCACGGTTCCGGTCGGTCCAGAGGATTGGGGCGAGATGCCGGTCAGTGAAGATGAGGTGTAGGCGGCTGTCAGCGGAACCGATGCGCCTGAAGTGATAAAGGATGCGCCGGTGGAGACTGTACCGCCGACGTTCAGCTTGTTGATGGTAATGGTGACTGGAGTCGCCGTGGCGGGATTGAAGGTGCTGTCGCCGGAGTAAGTTGCTCCGATGACGTGCGTGCCGCCGGTCAGCGTGGGACTTTGCGCAAACATATAGCCGTAGAGGCAGGAGCTGGTCGAGACGGTGCCTGCGGCCAGATAGCCGTTGCCCTGCGGGTCCAGATTTTGCGTTGCATACGGAGCGCCGTCCACGGTAAAGGTTACCGTGCCTGTCGGCACGCCTGAGCCGGTGTTGCTGGTGACGGCCGCCGGAATCCAGGCAAACTGGCCGTAGTTATAGGAAGTGACATAGTAGAAGCCGCAGGTGACCGTATCGTTGAACCACTCCGGCGTGATGGTTACGGTGCTGTTGCCGGGTGCGATGGTGACAATGACCGGAGCCGAAAGGCTGGAGGCGTAGGTCTCGTCGCCAGCATAGCGCGCGGTGATCGTGTAGGTTCCGGCGGGAAGATTGCTGAGAGTGGCGGAATAGGTTCCGTTGCTCAGAGCGGTAAAGGCGCCTGTTCCAGAGCCGCCCCAGTCGCCTGTGTATACGTCATACACTTGCCCCAGGATTCCCTGGCTGACGATGAAGGCCACGTCGCCGGTGGGCGTTCCAGAGCCGGAGCTGGGAACGACCGAACCGCTCAGAGTGACCGGATCGCCTTGATGGATTCCAGTGGTTTGCGAAAGGTCAAGAGTCGTGCTGGAGCTGTTGAAGACGACACTCTTCCATTGGCTGGAGAGGTTGGCGGCGTTGACCGAGCCGAGTCCCGAAGCCAGATCGTAGCCAGCGGCGGCGCTGAAGCCCATCTTTCCGTTGGCTGCCGAGCAGGTTGAAGTGCCGCAGATCAGATTGTTTCCCTGGGTGATGTCATGAAAGACGCAGCTCGAACCGATAGCGCTGCCGAGCGATGCGTTGCAGGTTGTTGCGCTTTGGTTGTACTGAGCCGCCGCCAGAGCGTAGTAGATGTAGTTCGGTGAGCCTTGGCGCCCGCCGTTGGCCTGGTTGATGAGCGCCTGGATGCCCGCCATGCTGGGCGCGGCGACTGAAGTGCCACCGACGATTCCGGCATCCAGCATCTGT
>Ga0302323_100000052_pt1 | contig 69647 bp, 62 predicted proteins | sample Fen_T0_3_FD_201950 | JGI IMG/M metagenome (GOLD analysis project Ga0302323, IMG submission 201950) | Peat permafrost microbial communities from Stordalen Mire near Abisko, Sweden - Fen_T0_3 | ecosystem: Environmental > Terrestrial > Soil > Wetlands > Permafrost | place: Sweden: Abisko...
CTGCTCAAAGACGAGGAAGAACACGCCGACTGGCTCGAAACCCAGTTGCACCAGATCTCGGAACTTGGCTACGAACGCTATCTGACCACGCAGAGCACCAAGAACGAGTAGAGCTGATCTACGAAAGGGTGAGGCTTTTCCTGCCTAAAAGCCTCGCACCGACTTACTGTTGTCGCGCCAGTTCAGTTGGCGATTCGCTTGAAGCGCACAGCTTGGTAGGGCCGTCCAGTTAGTTTCAACTTGGTCTTACCTTTATAACTCCCCGGCAAAGCCGTGATCGTCATCTCCCACGGATCGACTAACTCAGCAGAATAACTTCCTTCCGGTAGTAAAAATTCGTAAGTAATCGGCTGGTGATAATCAAGATAGTAGAAAATCTGCTGAGTTAGTTTTCCGGTGGCGTCCACGGTTGAGGCATTGGGATAGTACTGAGTGGCTCCGGCCTCAAGCCCTGTGCGGGCTGTCTTGCTGCCAGCCGCCGTCTCTTCCAACAGCTTGCGCAGGAACGCAATTCTGGCAGCGCTGGTTCCCTTCAGCTTTCCGCCATTCGACCACATCATGGTCGCCGTAGTGCCTTCCTCCGCCGGATGTTCCGGATCGAGATAAGTCTCGCCATGAGTTACATAACATCCCGCCATCACTCCCAGCCAAAATCTTCGCGTTAGTTCCTCGCCAGAGAGGTTACCCCAGCGCCGGTCGAGATTGCCCTCATACATCACTTCGTCATAGATAATCGGCTTGCGCCAGGCCTTCAGCCATTCGGGAGCCGACTCGAAGTCATGCGTCTGCAAACTGGCATGAGTGACCCAGGGATGGCTGTAGTCATACATGGGGCCCGAGTGATGGATGGAGCGCAGATGTCCCACCGGATCGCGCTGCTCGACGATGTGAAAGAAGCGGTCGAAGTCCTGCATGGACTTCGCCTTCATCAGATCGTATTCATTGGCCATCGACCACCAGATATTCCGGTAGGCCGAGAGGCGCGCTACAACATAGCGCACGTACATGTCGTCCGCCTCCGGCGGCATGGTGGCGAAACCCCAACTATCATAAGGATGAAAGAGGATCAGGTCGGCTTCGACTCCCAGCCGGCCGAGGTCGGCTATCCGCTGTTCCAGATGTTTGAAGAAGGCCGGATTGGGTCGCGTGAAATCATGCACCCCAGCCGCGCTGCGTTCGAAGGGATAGATGGGTGGCTCATTGTGGTTGTAGGCGTAACTCTTGGGAAAGACGCACATGCGAATCTTGTTAAACGGCGCGTTGGCAAGCATCTCCAGAGTAAGTCGCTGTAACTCGTCGCTCTGGTGAACCCACGCATAACATGTGGTGCCGAAGGGGAAGTATGGCGTTCCATCCGCGTAGGCAAAGTGATGGGTGTTATGCACGCCGACAGGCCCGTGCACCCCTGGCGCTGGCGGACCGCAGCGGAAACTGCCCTTCTGCCCGTTGAGCGCGGCCACGCTGCTCGTTGTCGTGTAACTCCAATCGCCCTCGGTGTCGGGCATGAATCGGATCTTGTAACTTCCGGCGCCGTCGTAAAAGCCGTCGACCTGGACGGCTCTGTGGCCTAGGGCGAAGGTGGCGGACAACTCGACCTCAGTAAACGGGTTTCCCGTCGAAGGGCCTTGAAGGGTCACTTCAAAGAGATCCCATTGGGCGGCTGCGGGATGCGCAACCTGTTTGAGAGCTTCCGCTACGCTTTCGGGCGCGGCTGTGGCAAACGCGGCCAGCGAGCCCGCCGAACCGAGCTTGAGCATTTCACGACGACTGATCGAGGTCATGAGCTTATGCTAGCAGCGTTAGTGAACGCTCTGAACTCTACCCAATTCACTGATCGCAAGTCCATTCATTTTCTGCTCTTCTGCGCTACAGTCTTCGCATGGACTTTCGAAGCAGATCGATTCCTGGTCTCCCAGGCCCAAAGACGGAAGCCGGAGTGCCTGGCTAAGATGCATCCAACTAGAAAGGAGACCCGACGCGATGGCCTTTGCCAAGCACCTCCGAGAGGCAGTCGTCCGAGGGGGATCACCTACACAGTCCGTATCTGGACCACCCCCTGCGTCAAATTCTCAAAGGACGGATTTGTGGTATCCGGAGCTTATCAATCAGTGGGTCAGAGCGGCTGTTGGCGCCATGTGGAGAACAAGGCCGAAAGCAACGAGCAGCGCGACATAATAAAGCCAGACGCTCCAGTCATCCTGAGCTGGCTTGTCCTTGGTGAACAGACGCCAGATAACTCCCGCTGAAACCAGAAAGAATATCGCCTCCCCGGAGTAGAGCCAGACCGCTAGAGCTGCCGCCAGCAGCCCGACCCTCCCCGCGAGACCGAGAGAATCTGCGGCCTTCCCGCCATCCAGGACCCAAACGGGGATGAGATTCAGGACATTCAACACACCTCCCGTTCTTGCCAGAGCGATCCACAGTGGATCGCGTGTGCGGGCGTAAAGAAGTAAACAACCAGCCGCCGCTATCCAACCGGCCAGCGGTCCAGCCAGACTGATCTGGGCAATCTGGCTGCGCGTGACTCCCAGCGCATTCCACTTGACGTACGCGCCCAGGCCAGGAAGGAACACCGGCATCTCCGCAGGCAACCCCCGCCGTTTGATGTCGATGAAGTGACCCATCTCGTGAATTAGGATGCACGCGGAGATGCCCACTCCGTAGCGCCAGCCAAAGAGTGAAATATAGATCGCAATGAAAGAGAAGAAGCTCAGGAGGAACTTGAGTTTGAAGACGGCAACAAGCAGGCCTTTGCTTTTGATGAGAATAATCGCGATAGGACCCAGAGGCCCCAACTTGCGCGCCCATGCGTGGCTGGGTTTGGTATTTGGATCCGGAGCTGATAACTGCGCGATTTCCATCGTACGCAGCCGTTCCCGAATCCATTCGGCCTGTTTGGAGTCAGGCGGTAACAGCGCCAACGACCGGTTCCAGATCTCGCGCGCCTGCGCCGGCTCATTCTTCGTTTCGTGCGCCCGAGCCTCCTTAGCAAGCCGATCGAGGTCCCGACCATGAATGAGAAGATGACACTGCGAACAGGCCAACGCACCCAACGGCAATTCGCAATCACAGTTGGGGCATTGACGCAGAACAGCGAAATTCAGGGTTGACAAAGCGACCTCACGTTCGTCACCCGGTCACGCTATACGGCCCATCGACCTCCAGCGGTTTAGCGGCCGTGAGCCTGTAAGCGATGCTCAGCCCAACAAATAGGATGATCAATCCGATTACACCATGGGCCGGATCTTGCAGTTCGAGAAATGGCGACGCCAATCCATAGAGCGCAAGCTGGCCAATTGCCGCACCCCAGTTGATTTTCCCTGCGGGCTCTGTAGACTGAGCGTTTGAGGTTTGTCCATCCGGCGTAGATGCGTCCGATGAGTCTGCCTGTGTGCTCTGGTGTGTCTTTGCAGGCGCTTCCTTGATCGCATAGGAGATAAGAATCGGAACCGAGGCCAGCGAGATTGCTGCGTAAGTCAACAGCACTGCGGTGATCTGGTAGCGACGTCCGCCCATTCCATTCGAAGCCTTCATCATTGCCTTGGCCACCAGCCAACCTACCGCAAGGGCGACATAGCCAATGGTCCAGCCTGTGATAATGGCAAAGGCCGAGTAGAGAACGAGACCCAACGCCGCCGCGCCTATGCCCAGCAAAAGCCCACGGGCGAAAGCTGCGTGGCTGTCGCTGGGCTGCCCTGCCCGCGCCTCTTCGGCGCACCTTCCACAAGCCATCTGTGAATTCACACGAAAATACTCGCCGGAGATGAGGTTGCCGCAAATGCGGCACCGTTCCATGCCCGGGATGTGCGCATATTCCGCAGTAGAAAACTGCGGAACCTCCGAGGCCGATTGGGACCCGGTGATTCCTGTTATCAGTTCCTGATCGTCTTGCATGTTGCCGACCAGCTTAACATAGGCCAGGACAGGAACAACAATTGGATTGTGGATTTACCGGGGAATTCATGCCAGCATTCGGGCGGCCGAGGCCATGTCAACGAGAAAGAAGCAATCTCTTCGTGATAACCGCCTTGATACTACAGTTAGGATCGCTGACAACTCTAACTTTCGCTCAATGTTCGCTCTGTTGGGTTATAATCCCGCCATGGACTTTCAACTTGTCACGAGCTACACGCCTCGGGGAGATCAGCCGCGGGCGATCGACGAACTGATGAACGGCCTGGCGGCCGGCGAACAGCACCAGGTGCTGCTTGGCGTCACTGGCTCGGGCAAGACCTTTACCATGGCCAAGGTCATCGAGCAGTCGAACCGGCCCGCGCTGATTCTGGCGCACAACAAGACTCTCGCGGCCCAGCTCTATCACGAGTTCAAGCAGTTCTTCCCCAACAATGCCGTTGAATATTTTGTGAGTTACTACGACTATTACCAGCCAGAGGCCTACATTCCCGCCGGCGACTTATATATCGAGAAAGAAGCGACGATTAACGAAGAGCTGGACAAGCTGCGGCTTTCGGCCACGCGCAGCTTGTTTGAGCGCCGTGATGCGATTATCGTCAGCTCGGTCAGTTGCATCTACGGCCTGGGCTCGCCAGAGGCTTACTATGGCATGTTGCTGCTACTTGAAAAGGGGCAGAAGATCAGCCGCAAGGACATTACGCGGCGGCTGGTGGAGATTCTCTACGAGCGGAACGACGCAGATTTCCGGCGCGGGACGTTCAGAGTTAGAGGAGACGTGATCGAGGTTTTTCCGACTTACGATGAGACGGCTTATCGGATTGAGTTATTCGGCGACGAGATTGAGAGCCTGAGTCAAATTGATCCGCTCTTCGGAACCGTCAAGCAGAAGTATGCGCGGCTGCCGATTTATCCCAAGAGCCATTATGTCGTGCAGCCTGAGCGGAAGTCACAGGCCATTGACTCGATCGTCGGCGAGTTGAACGCATGGGTGCCGGAGCTTGAGGCGCAGGGACGGATGGTCGAGGCGCAGCGCATTCACCAACGCACGCGCTTTGATCTGGAAATGATCAAGTCGATGGGCTACTGCCACGGCATCGAGAACTATTCACGGCACTTTTCAGGACGGCTGCCGGGAGAGGCTCCGCCGACGCTGCTCGATTACTTTCCGCGCGATTTTCTGCTTTTTATCGACGAGAGCCACGCCACGATTCCGCAGGTGCATGGCATGTGGTTTGGAGACCGGAGCCGCAAGCAGAACCTCGTGGATTACGGCTTCCGCCTGCCCTCGGCGATGGACAACCGGCCGCTGAAGTTCGAGGAGTTCGAGAATCGCGTTCATCAGACGATTTATGTCTCTGCCACACCGGGACCGTATGAGCTTACGCGCTCGGCTGGGGTGGTGGTCGAGCAGGTCATCCGCCCCACCGGCCTCGTTGATCCGGAGGTCGAGATTCGCCCGGTCAAGGGCCAGATCGATGACTTGCTGGCCGAGATTCGCGACCGCGCCGAGCGCGGCGAACGAGTGCTGGTAACGACGCTAACCAAGCGCATGGCGGAGGATCTGGCCGGTTATTACACAGAGGTCGGCGTGCGCTGCCGGTATCTGCACTCGGAGATCGAGACACTGGAGCGGGTGAAGCTACTGGCTGGGCTGCGGAAGGGCGAGTTCGACGTGCTGATTGGCATCAATTTATTGAGGGAAGGACTCGATTTGCCAGAGGTTTCTCTCGTTGCGATTCTCGATGCGGACAAGGAGGGCTTTCTTCGCTCGGCCGGCTCGCTGATCCAGACCATGGGCCGGGCGGCGCGGCATCTTCAGGGGCGGGCGATCCTCTACGCCGACAAGATCACCGACTCGATGCGCCGGGCGATGGATGAGACCGACCGGCGACGGACCGTTCAGCGGGCGTACAACGAGGAGCATGGGATCACTCCCCAGTCGATCATCAACAAGATGGACATGGGACTGGCACAGATCATGAAGGCCGAATACGGCGATGTGGAGTTGGAAGAGGCAGCCGGGCTGCCAGAGCTGACATCTCAGGCTGAGTTGGACGCCTATATCGCCAAACTGGAAACCGAGATGCGGGAGGCCGCGAAAAAGTTCGAATTTGAAAGAGCCGCGCGGCTGCGAGACAGCATCAAGGAACTACGGGAGAAGGAGTTTCTGTTTGGCTGAGATCTTCCCGGCCGCCTGCGCGCCGCAGATAGATCCAGAGATAGAAGAGGCTCATCGCGAGCAGGACCAGCGGCGCCGATCGATCCAGTAAAACGGTTTCGATTTTTCCAGCGAGGGTTGTTGTATTGATGTGCAGATCATCGGTGAGGCCGAAGAGAATTCCCAGTGAAATCTCTCCCGTGAAGACCAGCCCTGCGAGATTGACCAGGAACGCCATGCGGCCTATCGCGCCGCCTTCGGCCCACAGAATGGCACATGCCGGGATTGTGAGCAGCAGGATCTTGGCGTCATACGCGCGGTGATAACTGACGAGCATGGTCAGGGGCGCGGCCGTTGCCAGAGCAAACCAAGCCAGCCTCTGCGAATAGCGTGATCTCAGCGTGGCGATCGACCACGCCGCCAACAGCACTCCGCAAACAAGATAGCTTGCCGGGTTGTAGATTTGCGGATCGTCTTTGAACGTGCTGACTGCCGCTTGCAAATCGGTGATGACATTCAGGTTTCTGTGCTTGCTGGTCAATCCATCTGGGCCGGGATCGTTAAAGCTGCCATGAGTTGAGATTTCGGCCAAATTGGAACGCAACTCCGGCACCCAGTTCGGTGCAACCGCGGAGACCCACAGGACCGATGAGAGGCCGAGTACGGCAGTCACCGCCAGAGTCTGCAGCGCACGTTTGCGCTGGACACCGCCAGCCAAAAGGAAAAACAGCCAGATCAGGCCTGCGTCGTGCGGTTTGATAGCCAGGCCGACTGCAAGGCACACGATGCCGGCCGGCACAAATCGCTCTTTCAGAAGACACCAGACGGCAATGATGCATAGGCCGACAACAATCCCGGCCATGTTGCCGTTTGCCTCAACCACTGCGCAGTTGGCAAGCCAGATGGCAATCAGCACTCCGGTGATATCCGACGAGTGAATGGCGCCGGAGTTCCAGAGCAGACATGCCGCAAGGATAAGGCTTGCGCCGGTGAGAAGCATCCAGAGGCTCGATGCAACCCACCACGACAACATTGCAAAGGGAGCTACAAACGGAAGCGCCGCCGGAAGATAGACAAAGATCGTATCGAACTGGCTCTGCTCAAGCGCGTCCCGTGAAGGCTCGATAAGCTGCGACCGGTCAGGATGCTGTGACGTAGTCTTCAGGTAAGGATCGCAGCCTTGAACAAGGCATCCAGCCCTGTGGTAGACCATCTTGAAATCGATCATCGAGCCGCCCGAGGAAAACCTCAGGGCCACCGCAAACAGGACGAACGCGGCAATTCCCACCAACAGCAAATACAAGCCATCCTGCCGTGACTTCTTCATGATTGATGGCTCTCTTAGAAATAGATGTGAGCGTGGCCAGTGTAACAAAGCATCTCGATCTCCTGCTTTAGGAGCTTGGAGCAACCCAGATGATCGATCACGGGGCCGCCTCATCAAGACGCCAGACTGCCGGAGTTGACCTCACAGGCCGAAGTGGACGCCCATATCGCCAAACTGGAAACCGAGATGCGGGAGGCTGCCAAAAAGTTTGAATTTGAAAGAGCCGCCCGGCTGCGGGACAGCATCAAAGAACTCAGAGAAAAGGAGTTCCTGTTCGGCTAAGAGGGATTCAACTGCTTGCCTGAAGGACTCAGCCTTGCAAACTTGTGCTTTCTACATCCGTCTAAAGTGTGAGCTAGATCACGCTCTGGCAGCTTATGATGGATGAGGAATTGGTTGGCCGGAAGCAATCTGGGGCTCACGGCCGTATGCGAGAATCGTCCTTGCAATGATTGCGGAGATCTGATGGCATCATTTGGCAGTTTTGCACTCATCATCGCGTTGATATTGGCCGCCTACAATCTGGTGGCCGGGGCGCTGGCGCTTCGGCTGATCGCAACTGGGCAGCCGTCGCCAATCTCTCCCGAGCGGCTGGCCGACACAGCGCGACGGGCTGGAATCGCCGTCTTTATAGCCGTCACGGCGGCGGCCTTCGCGCTGATCTGGTCGGTCTTCACTAACGACTTCTCCATCACCTACATCCTGGAGCACTCGAACCGGGCTCTGCCGGGGCCTTACAAATTCTCTGCCCTGTGGAGCGGCCAGGAGGGCTCGCTGCTGCTATGGGCGTGGCTGCTGGGGGCCTACGGATTTGTTCTGCGGCTGACGCACAAGAGAGACGTGAAGCTCTACGCCTATGCCGGAGCGATTCTGGCTGGGATTCAGGTCTTCTTTCTGGCGGTACTGAACTTTGCCGCTCCTCCTTTCGCGCTGCTCCGCGGCACGCCGCCGGCTGACGGCAACGGCCTCAATCCCCTGCTCCAGTATCCGGAGATGGTGATTCATCCGCCGATGCTTTATCTGGGCTATGTAGGCTTCTCGGTGCCGTTTGCCTTTGCTTTGGGTGCGTTGATGATGCGCTACCCCGGCGAGAAGTGGATCAAGATCACTCGCATCTGGACGATGGTGACGTGGCTGTTTCTGACCTGCGGGATCTTCCTTGGGATGCACTGGGCCTATGCCGTGCTTGGTTGGGGCGGCTACTGGGGATGGGACCCGGTGGAGAACGCGAGCTTTATGCCGTGGCTGACGGGAACCGCATTTTTGCACTCCGTGATGATGCAAGAGAAGAAGGGCATGATGAAGAGCTGGAATGTGTGGCTGATCTTCACCACCTTCCTGCTGACAATGCTGGGTACGTTACTGACGCGAGCGGGCCTGGTCAGCTCGGTTCATGCTTTTGCGCAGTCGTCGATTGGGACATGGTTCATAATCTTTATGGGAATCGTGCTGGCGGTCTGCATCTTTACTTACATCCTGCAACGCGATCACCTGAAGGGCGAACACCAGATCGAATCGCTGGTGAGCCGCGAGTCGAGCTTTCTGTTTAACAATCTGGTCCTGCTGGCGGCCTGCTTTGTGATTCTTTGGGGGACGCTCTTCCCGATTCTGAGTGAGTATGTCGTGGGCAACAAGGTCACGGTCGGAGCGCCCTGGTACAACACGGTAGCCATTCCCATCGGCTTATTTTTGCTGTTTTTGACCGGTGTCGGACCGCTGCTGCCCTGGCGGTCTACCTCGATGAAGAGCGTCAAGCGCAACTTTGTACTGCCGGTGATCGCGTTGTGGGCAACGGTGATCGTCTGCTTTGCAGTGGGCGTGAATCCATGGAAGGGTGGCGCATTCGATCAAGGAAACTTCTACGCGCTGGTTGCCTTTTCAATGTCGGCGGCGGTGATGACGGCGATCTGTTCGGAGTTTTTGCGCGGAGCTGGAGTGATTGCGCGGCAGAGCGGGCGAAACCACTTTGCTGCCATGGTTCTGCTGGTTCGGCGTAACACGCGGCGCTATGGTGGCTATTACATTCACATTGGCGTGGTGATCGTGGTGATCGGGCTGGCTGGCTCGGCCTTCAACCGAAACGTGGAGAGCGAAATGGCGCTCCACGACAAGATCAACATTGGCCCTTATACGCTGGAGTGCGTGGGCGCGTCGCAGGACTCGAACGCAAATTACAACTCTGACTTTGCGATGCTGGATGTGTACAAGGACGGCAAGAAGCAGTTCCAGATGACGCCTGAAAAGCGCGTCTATCTGGCCAGCGAACAGCCGCAGACGATGGTGGCCATTCACTCAACGCCAGCGTGGGACTTGTACGTGGTCTATGAGGGCACGAATCCCGACACACAGCAGCCGATTATCAAGGCCTTCCTCAATCCCCTTGTCGGCTGGATATGGGCCGGCGTGGCGTTGATGGCCTTCGGCACGATCATTGCGCTTTTCCCCAGCATCACACCGGCCACCGCTTCACTGCGGGTGCCGGCAGCGCGAACAGCTCCTGCCGAGCCCGCACTGGGAGGTGGCGACTGATGGGTGCTCCCGCACGTTTTACTTTTTGGTTGAAATCCTTGCAAGCCGTGGCTCTTGCCGTAGCCGTCTGCTTCTCGCTGGGAGCGGGAAGCGACACGGGGTCGCGCTACAACAAGCTGAACCACCGGCTGATGTGCACCTGCGGCTGCGCGGAGATCCTGGGCGAATGCAATCACGTGGGCTGCCCGAACTCCTCCGGCGAACTCGATGAGTTGCGCGCAGGCATTACCGGCGGCAAAAGCGACCAGGAGATTCTGAACTCGTTCGTAGGCAAGTACGGGGCGATTGTGCTGGCCGCGCCAACGACGCAGGGCTTCGACCTGGTGGCGTGGATTGCGCCTTTCGCGGTCTTTGCCGCCGCGCTGCTGGGGACCATTCTGCTGGTGCGGCGATGGACCGCGAACACGTCGCCGGATCAGGCACTGGCATCGGATCCGGCAACCGACGCATTCAAGGAACAGATTCGCCGGGAGACCGACTCCGGCAACGACGGAGGTTTTTGACCGATGACGCCAACCGTTGGACTGATTGCAGGAATGCTGCTGCTGTTTGCGCTCTTCATCTATACCTTCTGGCCTGAGAATGTCTTTGCCTCGCAGCGGGAGAAGACGCGCCTGGACTATCTGCTGGAGCGCAAAGACCAGCTCTACGAAAATCTGCGCGATCTGAACTTCGAGTACCGCGCGGGCAAGTATCCTGAAGAGGACTTTGCCATTCAGCGAGCGCAACTGGAAAACGAGGCGGCGCAATTGCTGGCCGAGATCGAGCATTTGCAACAAGTGTAAGAGAAGAACGCACTTCACGCATCGAGTTCACGACACCTCACACTAGGATCCCCTTACGACCATGAGATCGACAAAGCACGTCTTCCAGATCATGGCCATGAGCCTGCTGTTTTCGGGCGCATGGTCGCAGGCAGCTCAAATCACAGGCACCGTCACCGACAAGACCACTGGCAAGCCCGCTGTGGGCGATACTGTGGTGCTGGTGGATGTGCAGGCCGGAATGAGCGAGACCGCACATGCAACCACCGATGCACGCGGGCACTACTCGCTGAATAAACCTGGCAGCGGACCGGCGCTGGTGCGCGTGACCCATCAAGGAGCGCCTTACTTTATCGCGGCTCCCGAGGGTGGCGCGCCTGGTGACATCCCGGTCTATGACGTGGCCGAACAGGTGAACGGCGTGAGCCTCGATGAGGACGTGACGGCAATTGTTGATGCCTCAAACGGCCAGCTTCAGGTGGTCGAGCGCTACTCGATCCACAACTCGAGTTCGCCACCCCGTACGCAATGGAGCACGCGTTCGTTTTCTGTGATTCTCCCGGCCGATGCCGTCGTGGGCGGCGCCTCGGCGCAGCGGCCCACAGGACTGCCGACCTCGATCAAGCTCGACCCCGACGGGCCCAAGGGGCATTATGCCTTCAACTTTCCGATTCAGCCGGACGCAGGAGACAAGGGCACGCTGCTGCAGATCGAATATCAACTGCCGTACAGCAGCGGCAAGTACACCTTTCACCCGCAGGTGACGGTGCCTTCGAGGACTGTCTGGGTGGTGCTGCCCAAGAGCATGAGCTTTGCCGCAGGCTCGGGATCGGTCTTCCAGCCTTCGCCGCAGGACCCCGGATTTCAGACGTATCTGTCCAGAAACCTCCTTCCCGGCAGCCCGCTTGAGTTCACCATCTCGGGCACCGGCGCTCTGCCTCGTGAAGAACAAGGCGCACAGGGAAGCCAGCAGATGGGCGGAGGCGGTTCGGATACGAGCGAGCCCGGAAACCGGCCCGGCGGCGGGATTGGCAACCCGATCGACACTCCTGATCCGCTGTCGAAGTACAAGGCATGGATTCTCGGCGGACTGGCTCTCATCATGGTAGCGACTGCGGCCTTTCTGCTGCGCAGACCTGCGAAGAGTGCTGCTTTTGCCGCAGACGCTGGAGCGGTACAGGCTGCCGCTGCGCATGCTGCCCGGCCTGCTGCGCCGCCCGCTACCGGCAACGCGGCACTGCTGAGTGTGCTCAAGGAAGAACTGTTCACGCTGGAGCACGAAAAGATCTCCGGGGCAGTGACACCAGCCGAGTATGCGCAGGTGAAGGCGGCGCTGGAGACGGTGTTGAAGCGGGCTCTGAAAAGACAGTAATCAGGGGACAGTCGCCCGGAGCCTTCCATCCATCGTGACGAATGGTCGCGACTGAATGGCCATCGAGATTGAGAGCGCTTTAGATCGATATTTGCGCTGCAAGCCTCTGACAACTGATCGCTGACAACTGGGAACTGATTTCATGAAGACTCTCTTCCGCATCGTGCTTTATCTCGCGCTCATCGTCTGGCTGGGCGCGGAGATCTTCTTTCCCATCGTGGCCGCAGTCACCTTCAAGACGTTGATGCCCAACACGCACACGGCCGGCGCGATCGTCGGGCATCTGCTGCGCATTCTCCACTTCATGGGGCTGGCGTCGGGGATGGTGGCACTGGCTCTGCTGGCGCTCGCTCCGGTGGGTAAGATCTACAAGCCGCGGATCGTGCTGGCGCCGATGAGTCTGCTGATTGTGATGATCGGCCTCACTCTCTACTCGCAGTTCGGCATCATTCCGGCGATGGAGAGGGATCGCATCGCCGCTGGCGGATCTATTAACGCGGTGGCTGTCACTGATCCCAGCCGCATGGACTTCGAGAGGCTGCACCATCGGAGCGTGCATGTTGAAGGAGCGATTCTGCTGTTGGGGCTTGCTACGGTGATCTTCGTGGCCAAGGCGGAGACGGGGAGAGACTAGCTCGCTGACCGCTTGATTTCGCAGCTTGGGGTTCGCGGTTTCCCACCCATTCGCTAGAAAAAAGGCGAATGGATGGGGCACGGAAGCTGCCAGTCTGTCTGACAATTGTTCCCTGTTCCCCGACCTCTGCTCCCTGATCTCTGTTTTCTGATCTCTGTTCCCTGCCCCCTACTCTTGTATCATCGAAGAGGCTCTTGCGCGCGCAACTCATCCTTCTGAGAGCCGATTAGGAAATCAATGAAGACTGGCATTATCGGCCTGCCGCAGGTGGGCAAGACATCGCTGTTCAAGATTCTGACCAAGGCCAAGCTCGAAGAGCGCGGCCAATCGCGCAAGGAGCATATCGGCGTGGCGCGAGTGCCGGACGAGCGGCTGGACAAGCTCTCGACCCTCTACTCGCCTAAAAAGACGACCTATGCCACAGTCGAGTATGTTGACGTGGCGGCCATCGGGCAGGAGGCGCTGAAAGAGACCGCGTTCCTGGCTAGCCTTCGTCAGGTCGACGCGCTGATTCACGTGCTGCGGGCCTTTGAAGAGGATTCGATTCCCCACGTCGGCCCCATCGACCCGCTGCGTGACATCAAGAACGTTGAGTTCGACCTGATGATCAGCGACCTGACGCAGGTGGAAAAGCGTCTGGAGCGGCTGGAAAAGGACTTGAAGAAGGGTCGCACAAGCGATCTGGAACGCGAACAGGCTCTGCTGCTGCGGTCAAAAGAGGCTCTGGAGAAAGAGCAGCCACTGCGCGAATTGGAGATGTCGACCGAAGAGAAGAAGCTCATTCGCGGCTTCATGTTTCTGTCGCAGAAACCAATCTTGTATGTGCTGAACATCGGCGAAAGCACGACTCTTGGCGACGATCTTGAGGCTGCGGCAAGCCGCTTCAAGCTGGACGAAGTTGCCGGGCGGCCGAACGCCGGTGCGACGGCCATCTGCGGCAAGGTCGAGGCCGAACTGGCCGAGATGGACGACGAGGAAGCGGAGGAATTTCTTTCAAGCTATGGCCTGCGCGAGAGCGGGCTGGTGCGGCTGATTCGCAAGAGCTACCAGTTGCAGGGGCTCATCAGCTTCTTCACGGCCGGCGAGGACGAGTGCCGCGCGTGGACGATCCCGGTGGGCTCGAAGGCGCCGCAAGGAGCCGGAGCGATCCACTCCGATCTCGAACACCATTTCATCCGCGCTGAGACGATTCGCTGGGATGCGCTGCTTGAGGCTGGCTCAGAATCTGCCGCGCGCAGCAAAGGCACGCTGCGGCTTGAGGGCAAGGAGTACGTTGTGCAGGACGGCGATGTGATGCACATCCGGCACAGCGGATAAGAATCCATGCTGAAGCTCTCCCTTTTTTTAGGCGCAATTGCCGCGCTGGCCGATGTGGCTGGCGGGCTGGTGCTGGTGCGCGCCAAGGGAGTCGAGCGCTACCTGCGCTATTTCGTCGCGCTGGGCGCGGGCTTTCTGATGGCCACGGCTCTGCTGGAGATGATGCCTGAGGGCCTGCGCATGAGTCCGCGTCTCGGGCCGGTTCTGATCATGTGCGGCTACTGCGTGGTGCATCTGCTGGAGCACACGATCAGCGGCCACTTCCATTATGGCGAAGAGACTCATCACGGCGAACTCGTCTCGCGCCGGACCGGCAACTCTGTACTGGCCGGACTGAGCCTTCACGCACTCTTTGACGGCGTGGCCATTGGGTCGGGCTTTCTGGTCTCTGGTTGGCTCGGCTGGCTGATCTTTCTGGCGATACTGCTGCACAAGGCTCCGGAGGGCTTCACGATGGCTTCGGTGATGCTGGCCAGCGGACGCAGCCGGGCTACGGCGCTTTACTCGGCGATTGCGCTGGCCGCGGCCACCATCGCCGGCGTTTGCGTTATCGAACTGGTTCCAAGCTGGCTGCCGTACGGCTTGCCCATCTCGGCCGGAGTGGCCTTTTACGTGGGGGCGAGCGATCTGGTGCCGGAGGTGAATCGCGAACCCGGCATCCGCATGGCGCTGGTCTTTTTTGCCGGCGTGGGCGCGTTTTTGCTACTTAGGACGCTGCTGCCAGCGCTGTGAGGCGCTTACCGACCGGCATTTAGAATGGATTGAAAGTCTATAGACTCATAACATCCGTTGAGGATTTGGGGGAAACCAGTTTGAGGCGCTCCGGGTTGCTGCGTGTTGCATTGCCTGTCCTGCTGTTTTCATTGCTTGGCTTTCTGGTGATGGGCTATCATCCCGGCGCGGAGGACGATGGAATCTATCTTTCCGCCGTCAAGGCAAAGCTAAACCCGGCGCTCTATCCCCACGATGCGGCTTTTTTTCAGTTGCAGATGCGCACCAGCGTTTTCGACACATGGATGGCGCGGTTTATTCAAGGAACCGGAATACCGGTGGCCTGGGCGGCGCTGCTATGGCAATCGATCTCGATCGTGCTCTTCATCTGGGCCTGCTATGGAATTATCAGCCTGCTTTTCAAGGAGACCACGGCGCGCTGGGCGGGTGTTGCCTTGGCGGCGTCCATGTTCACGCTGCCGGTGGCGGGCACGGCGCTCTATCTTCTGGACCAGCACCTGCACCCGCGCAATCCAGCCACAGCACTGATTTTGCTGGGCGTCTGGCGGATTCTTGCGGGAAAGCGCTGGCAGGCCGTTCCCGCAGTCATCGTCGCATTCCTGCTGCATCCTCTGATGGGAGCCTTGGGCATCTACTTCTGCGCCGTCCTGGCACTGACGCTGGATGATTCGGTTCGAGCGGGTCTTGGCTCGCTTTGCCGCCGCATGCGATCGAAACCCGCGGTCACGGCGGCGTTCCTTCCCTTCGGCTGGATCTTCTCGAAGCCTTCGCAATGCTGGTTGGATGCCGCGCGGACCGGGCACATCTACCACCAGTACCAGCTCTACCAGTGGGAGTGGTTTGAGTGGCTGGGAGCCATTGGGCCGCTGGTGATCTTCTGGGCCGCCGCGCGCTTTGCAGGCAAACGTGGCGAGATCTTGCTCTCCCGCTTCTGCTGGGCAATTCTCATTTACGGTGTCTCAGTGCAAGTGGTCTCGATGGTGATTCTCTTCCCCGGCGCGCCGATCGGCCTGAGCACGCTGGAACCGATGCGCTACCTGCAACTGATCTACATCTTTCTCGTGCTGATTGGGGGCGCGTACCTCGGTAAATACTTGCTGAAGACGCGGCTCTGGGGCTGGGCCATCTTTTTGCTGGCCACGAACGGCGGCATGTTCATTGCGCAACGGCAGATCTTCGCCTCGACCAGCCACATCGAGCTTCCCTCGGCGGCCAGCGCGAATCCCTGGCTGCAGGCCTTCGATTGGATCCGGCAGAACACGCCACAGAATGCATATTTTGCCCTTGCGCCCAACTACGTGGCTGCGCCCGGCGAGGACTACCACAGCTTTCGCGCGCTGGCCGAGCGCGGCGCGCTGGCCGACATTATCAAGGACACGGCTTCGGTGACCAAATCTCCTGAACTGGGCCCGGAGTGGGCGCGGGAGGTCCAGGCGGAAGGCTGCGAGTTCGGCTCGCGAAAGTGTCCTGGCTGGGCGCGCTTCCAGCTTGCTGACTTCGAGCGACTGAAGGCGAAGTTTGGCGTGGATTGGGCGCTGGTCTCTTACCCCGCCCCGGCAGGGCTTGCCTGCCAGTGGCACAACGATACCCTGTCGGTGTGCCGAATACCGTAAAGACAGGGACTAGGGACTTGGGACCAGGGACTAGGGCGCGATGGAGGCTGTTGGCTTGCGCGCGATGAGTGACGGCTGGGGCGAACCAGTGCCGTTACAATAGATCTATCGATTCATGTTAATTTTGAGAAGATAACAGTGTGCAGTTTTCGATGGGTGAGCCGGATACGGCAATCTTTCGTTCTTTAACTCCTAACCCCTGATCCCTGCCCTCTGCTTTTCCGGCCCGGAGACCGGTTCATGCTCAACCTCTCTCAGAGACTGATTCTTGGCTGCGCGGTTCTGACCGGCCTCATGGCTGGACTGGTGGTTGTGACGCACAGCGCCCTGGCTGCGGCGGGTCAGTCGATCCTCGCGCTTGCCTTTCTGGCAGCGGCGGTGTTGGCCGCCGTTGGCACTGTACTGTTCGTGGTCAGGCCCATTCGCCAACTGGCGCGCGACGCGCACAGAATCGCCCAGGGCAACCTGGAGCACCGTGTGGTGTGGAGCGGCCATGACAGCCTGGGGGTGATCGCCAGCGAGCTCAACCGGACGGCGATCCGGCTGCGGGAGCTGCGCGAAACCGAGGCAGGGCGCCGCCAGATGGAGTTTCAGCTCTCTGACGCCGTATTGCAATCCATCTTTGAACCGATCATTGTCACCGACGGCAAAGGCCATCTGCTCAAGGTGAACCAGGCCGCGGCAGAGCTGCTGGGCGCGGCGGCAACAGACCGCATGGCGCTGGCCAATACACCGGGCGGCGACAAGATCCTGGGTGCGATCCGCGATGCCGTCTCGATGCAAAAGACGGTGGGCGCGGAGGACGATTCCTCGCTGCTGCCGATGCGCATCGGCAAGCAGGAGCGCAGCTACCGCTTGCGCACCACTCCCATGCGCGACTCGGACGGACGGCTGCTAGGCACGGTCACTACGCTCGAAGACGTCACCAGCCTGCAGGATACCGACCGATTCAAGACGCAGTTCATCAGCGTGGCCAGCCGCAAGCTGCGCGACCCGCTGCTGCAGTTGCGCCGCGGCCTCTACGCTCTCGATAAGGGCTTTGGCGGCGAGTTGCTGCCTCTGCAATCGGAACTGGTATCGGCGGCAAGCAAAGAGAGCGAAAAGCTTGACGACCTGATGAGCGATCTGATCGATGTGGCCGAAGTGGATGCAGGCAAGCGGGAGTTCAAGCTGGAAGGAATCCGCCCTCTACAGGCGCTGAGCGAGGCACGAGACCGCTACTGCGAACAGGCATCCGAAAAGCACATCCGCGTCGAGGTGAAGGCATATGCCGATCTAGCGCTGGTGCAGGCCGACCGGCGAGCGGTCAGGTCTATTCTGGAAAACCTGCTGTCGAACGCTATTCGCTACACTCCGGTCGATGGAGAGATCCTGCTGGCCGCCGAAGAGATCAAGGACTTTGTACAGTTCACGGTACGCGACTCAGGGCGCGGCATCGAGGCCGAACGGCTGCCTACCATCTTCGACCGCTTCAGCACATTCTCTGAACGGGGCTCGGGACTGGGCCTGGCGCTCGGACGCCGGCTGGTCGAGTCGCTGGGCGGGCAGATTGCCGTCGAGAGCCGGTTAGGCCACGGAACCACATTCCGCTTCACTCTTCCTGTGGCGGCGGTAACGGCAGTCCGTCATCCTGTTGAGGTAGGTTAAAGAGCCATGGCTGAGATTCAACTCGAACGCAAAAAGGAAGAAGCCAGGCTCCGCGTCTATCTCGGAGCGGCTCCGGGGGTAGGCAAGACCTACCACATGCTCAACGACGCCTACGTGATGAAGCATCAGCAGGGCGTGGATGTGGTCATCGGCCTGGTGGAAGTTCACGGCCGCAAGGAGACCGAGGCGCGCATTCGCGACCTGGAGATAGTGCCTGAGCGAGTGATTCCCTATCGTGGCGTGAACCTGAAAGAGATGGACGTTGACGCCATCCTCGCCCGCCATCCGCAAGTGGTCGTCGTGGATGAGTTGGCCCACACCAACGTGCCCGGCAGCAAGAACCGCAAGCGCTACGAAGATGTGCTCGAACTGCTCGAAGCCGGTATCAACGTGATGACCGCCGTCAATATTCAGCATCTTGAGACGCTGAATGACGCCGTCTACCGCTCGGCCAACGCCATCGTCCGCGAGACGATTCCTGACAACTTTCTCAAGCGCGCCAACGAAGTGGTCAACGTCGATCTGACGGTCGACGAACTGCGTTCGCGGCTGCGCCAGGGCAAGATCTACGCCGCGGAAAAGGTCGAGCAGTCGCTGGCCAACTTCTTCCGCAAGGGCAACCTGAACATGCTGCGCGAGCTGGCGCTGCGCATCACCGCCGAACAGGTTGGCAACCAGGCCTCCGCCTACCGCCGCACGCAAGGACTGGAACAGGCGCCCATTCCAGAAAAGGTGATGGTCTGCCTCAGCACACGGCCCGGCACCGAGCGGCTCTTGCGCATCGGCGCTCGCATCGCCGGCCGCCTGGCCAGCAACTGGTACGCCGTCTACGTCACCCGGCCCGACGACGACAAGGGACACGGCGACCCAGAGGCCTTCCACCGCCTCGAAGAGTACCAGCGCATGGCCAAGGAACTGGGCGCGCAGGTGGTCATGCTCACCGGGCGCAACGTCTCAGACGCCATCATCCGCTTTGCGCAGCAGGAGAACATCTCGCACGTGGTCTTCGGCCAGTCGATCCGCTCGCGCTGGGACATCTTTCTGCGCGGCTCGGTGATCAACCGCTTCCTCGCCGAGGTGCGCGACGTGACCGTGCAGGTCGTCCCCATGCAGAAGCCGCTTCACCGGGCGTGAGGCGCTTGGGATTCTTTGAGAAGTATTGCGCTCAACCGTAACGAAGATCATTGAGCCACGTAGTAGTTGAGCGACAGATATGGATGATTTTGCTTTGGATCTCGGACCAGATAAAGAACGCAGATACTGGTACCGGTTTTCTGGAGGCTATCATACCCGCTGCTCCCGTTTATCACTCTTCCATCTATGGTGCGAAATTCGTACTTGATCGAGATTCCGCTCCTACCCTTGCCCGGGAAACATTTCGTAATCACTGCGACAGCAGGCGTCCCTTCGGCAACTAGCCTTCGCCCCAAACGAAGCTGCTGAAAAAACATCATCCCAATTGCCGCAAGTATGAACATCCCTATATACGGAAAAACAAGTGGGAACCAAGCCGTGGTTGCGGACTCCTCCCAACCGGAAGGGTGGTTTACCGCGGGATCCGCAGAGAGATACCGGATGGGAAGAGAGCCAGGCTCACTTAGGCTATACCTTAGTTGCTGCGGCACTTGTGCCTCGCCAATAAAGGATGTTCCGTTGGCGATGAAAGTGTAACCAACCCAGAGGTCGCTCGATCGACCAGGGGACCAAAGCCGCTTCACTTCGCCAACGGCTTCGCTACTGCCGCTGCGCAACGCCTCTCTAGTCCGGATCTTCTGCACAGCGTTCTTACTCCACCAGCAGACGCCTGCAAGCGGAAGCGCTAAAAAAATCAATACCATCACGACTGCTGTAACGCCATCGACTGTGATCCGCACTCTTCGAGGCAGTTGACCCATAAGTTCGCTTGGAATTATTGATTCCGCGGCCAAATCGATGTTGGGAACCATGGCGTACTCCTCTCATCCAAGAACGATTCTTATTTGAAAAACGAGTCGGTGATGTCGTCGACAATGTCGACAGCCGCCATGCTTCCACCAAGGCCAACCCAGACGTCATCCTGGCGCGGACTGGAATCCTTTGGAGGCGACAGGTACGACGTAGGGCTGCTGTCTGGAGCGCGTGCGATGCGGAGCAGCTCGCCGCGATCGAGCCAGAGGAGGCTGCACGTCTCGCACGAGTCGATGACCACATTGCCTGGACCGCCGTAGATGTGCGCATCCATCGGGCGGTGGCACTGCGGGCAGTTGATCTTGCGGCGCAGATCGTCTTTGTCGGTGGGTGGAGGTGCCGAGGATGCCGCATGCTCGCTCCGCAACTGGTCGATCAGGGGCTCCAGCATTCCCATGGCAATCATCATGCCGTTGCATTTTGTGCAGTAGATGATTGGGCTCTTGAAAAGATAGGCGTGCATCAGGGGAACACTGCAGATGGGGCAGTCGTGGCCGCTCTGCTCTTCGAGGACGCGCACGCCATCGTCGTTCTTCTCGGGGAAGAAGACACTGAGGCAGTATTCACACTTGAGGCTCAGCAAATCTGCCTTGGGCTTCATCGGAGCGCCGCAGGAAGGACAGTTCATTGCGCCTTCCCGCATTCCGCGCAGAACTTCGCGCTTCGAGGAATTGCCTTCCCGCACTCGATGCAGAACTTGGTCGCCGCGGATGACGCTGAAGCATCGATCAGCGCCGGAGCCGGGACAGCGGATGCTCCCGGAGCGGTCATCGACGGCTTAAGAGCATTCGAGAGAACCTGCGCGACTGCCGCGCCTGCGCCAAGGCCCATTCCCATGCCCGCTGCGCCGCTGGTGTTGGCGGCGGACAGATCAAGAGACTCAGCGGCGGCGTAGAGCGTGTAGCGGCCAAGATCTCCGACCATGTTCATGCCGACGCGCTGGTCGAAGACCTTTTGCAGTTCTTCGGGCAGCGAGACGTTCTCAACGACAAACTGGTCCAGCGCAAGGCCGAGAGACGCGAAGGCGGGCTTCATCTTCTCCATCAGCTTAGCGCCGAGCGCCGACTGATTGGCGGCCATGTCGAGGAAGGCTACATCACTGGTCGCAAAGACCTCTGTGATGCAGCCGATGATTGTATTGCGGAGCTGGCCTTCGAGTTCGCTGGCCAGATAACTGTCGCGTGTGCCACTGATCTGCTTGAAGAATGTGTGCGGATCGGCAATGCGATAGGAGTAGATGCCGTAACAGCGCAGCCGAACGGCTCCGAATTCTTTATCGCGGATTGTGATAGGCGTCGCCGTGCCCCACTTCTGGCCGGTCTGCAATCGCGTCGAGAAGAAATAGACCTCGGACTTGAAGGGCGACTCGAAGGCCTTGTCCCAGTTCATCAGATCGGTGAGCAGGGGCAAATTGCGGGTATTGAGCGTGTGCAGGCCGGGGCCGAAGATGTCGGCGATCTTTCCTTCGTTGACGAAGGCGGCCGCCTGCGACTCACTCACCGTGAGCTGGCCGCCGTTCTCAATCTCAAGATCCCGCATGGGATAGCGGTAGGAAAGGATGCCATTCGCCGGCTCATTCCACGCAATAACGTGGATAAACTGCTTGCTTAGAAAATCTCCGAGGGTCATATTCTTCTCCGCCAGAAATCATACAATGCGACGCGGCACGAATGCTCGGATCGAGGGACAATCCATCGCCGCAGTGCTGTGTCAGCACCGCGTAGCGAGGCTCGCGCAGGCCTTCGATGAGGGCTGGCTGCTGTTACTTGCCCTGAAGATCTTCCCAGATGTCCTGCGTTTCGTCGTCGCCCTTCTCGCGAATGAAGACGTCGCCTGACTTATGCCACTGCCCGAGTTGTTCAGGCCCGCTGCCGTCCAGGGTGACTTTGTAAGCTCCCGCCCCGTCATCGCCCGTCGCCCGCGCCACGATGACGCCGTCGTAAGCGATTCCCTTGTCTGTAATGACTGTGACTTTCTGCCCCACATCGAACATTGCAATCTCCTTCGTTTGAGGATCTTGCTGCAAGCTTAAACGATTCTCATGGTGTTTTCTTTCGATGGCAAGGATTTTGTCTGACGCCCGGGCGCAGACGGCACTGCAGCGATGAGCGCCCTGTGATAACTTTGTATTAGCGGCCTTGAACGAGCTCGTAGCTCAGTTGGTAGAGCAACGCCCTTTTAAGGCGTGGGTCCTGGGTTCGAGTCCCAGCGAGCTCACCATCCCACCCGGCCGCAGTCCACTGACACGCTGATTCTCTGGTTAGACGCCTGTTTACGGCGTCTGCGTGGCTTCGTGTGCAAATGGTAGCGTGAAGTGGAAGGCTGCACCCTTCCCCAGTTCACTCTCTGCCCAGATGCGGCCTCCGTGGGTCTGCACAATGTGCTTGACGATAGCCAGGCCAAGTCCTGTGCCGCCCGACTCCCGGCTGCGCGCCTTGTCGACTCGATAGAAACGCTCGAAGATTCGATCCAGGTGCTCTGAGGCGATGCCGGGGCCGAAGTCTCTCACCGTGAACTCGACCTCGCCTTCCAGGAGCCTCGCCCCAACGCGAATGCGCTTGCTGTTCCTGGCATACTTGAGGGCGTTTTCGATGAGGTTTCCGAAGACCTGATTCATGGCATCGGGGTCGGCCATCACCAGCACGTCCGGCGCGCCGGCAAACTCCAGCGCGACCTCGGAGTCGACCACGACACCGCCCAGCGAATCGATCGCATCCTGGACCAGCGCGCTGGCTCGTGCGGGCTGTAACGCCAGCCTGTAATCGGGACTCTCGACGCCGGCCAATGCAAGCAGATCCTCGGTAATCCGGTTCATGCGCGTGGCGTTCTTCAGAATGATGCCAAGGAATTCATGTACGGTCTCTTTGGGTGGCTGCGGCTCCTCGATCAGCGTTTCGATGTAGCCCTGGATGGAAGTAAGCGGAGTGCGCAACTCGTGGCTGACATTGGCGATGAACTCGCGGCGGGACTTTTCCGCTGTTTCAATGCGGGTCACGTCATGCAGCACGGCAAGAGCACCGCCCGAGGCCATCGGAACGGCATTGATCTCGAAGATGCGCCCCGGTAGCAGCGAACTGGCACGGCCGGAGCAGCTCTCGCGCTTTTCGAGCGCTGTGTGAACGCAGGCCAGCAGTTCGGGATCGCGCACGGAGTGGACCAGCGAACGGCCGGCGCGGATCTGCGTACCGGCAATGCGTTCCATCATGGTGTTGGACCAGCGAATCAGCCCATCGGGAGCGATGGCGACCACAGCCTCCTGCATCGAATCGAGCATGGCGGCCAGCTCCTCGCGCCGCCTTTCGAGCTCTGCAAAGCTCTCGCCCAGCCGCTCGGCTGCCTTGTTCAGAGCAGCCTCAGGAGCGGAAAGCACCTCTTCTTCGCTATCGGCCAGCCGCGCACTCAACTCGCCTGCGCCGATCTTCTGTGCAAAGGCGATCACCCGTTCAAGACGCACTGAGATGCGGCTTGCAATCCATACGGCAAGCGCCACTGCCACGGCCAGAGCGATCAGGCCGGACCACAAAATCTCATTGCCATAGAGAAGCATGGACTTGCCGGGAGGCAACTCGAGCACTTTGTTGGCAATCAGCGGAAGGAAGACAAACTCCATGGCCGCAGCCTGGAGGAGCAGCAGCAAGAAAAAGAGGCCAAGGAGCCGGGTGAAGACCTTTGATTTCACTCTTTGCCTACTCGCTCTTGGGCAGTTCGAAGCGATAACCGGCGCCACGCACCGTCCGCAGATAACGCGGGTTCTCCGGATCGATCTCGATCTTCTCGCGGATGCGGCGCACGTACACGTCGACCGAACGGGGAGTGACGAATCGGGCATCGCCCCAGACTGCATCCAGCAAGTGGTCGCGGCTGAAGACCCTGCCTGGATGACGCGCCAGATAATCCAGCAGCCGGAATTCGGTGGCCGTGGTGGTAGTCAGTTCGCCACGCACCTTCAACTGCATGGCGCCCTGGTCGATGATGACCTCTTCAAAACTGATGATTGAAGGCGCTGTGGGCCGTTCGAAACGCCGCAGCACAGCCTTAACACGAGCCACCAGCTCGCGCGTGCCAAAGGGCTTGGTAATGTAGTCGTCTGCTCCCATCTCAAGACCTAGGACGCGGTCGTTCTCCCCTGCTCTCGCAGTGAGAAAGATGATCGGCACGGTGGAGAGTCCGGAGTGATTGCGCAGGCGGCGGCATACATCGAGGCCATCGCCGCCGGGTACCATAATGTCCAGCAGAAACAGCGCAGGTGCCTGGCGCTCTGCGTCGGGAATCAGGTTAGTGGGAGTGTGAAACAACCGCGCCGCAAACCCTGCGGCTTCTAGATGATGCTGCACAAGCCGCGCGATGTCTGTGTCGTCTTCCAATACAAAAATGGTCTGGCTCAACCGGTCTGCCCTCGCCCGGCGGCCGTTGAACTTCAGATGCGGAGGCCGCACGGAATCATTAACAGACTACTGCACCGGGGCAAATGGAATGCAAACGTTGTGTGAATTTAAGCAGGCGTTCAAAGTTGAAGCCTGGAGAGTCGCGGACTAGCAGCGCCCTCAGCCTATTCTTTTCTTGACTTTGGCAGCCATCTTCTGCAACACTCGCGCGTGTCCTCGAAGAGGATGCGGAACTATTTTCCCATGGGGTGAACGAGACCATTCCCGTCTCTTCTCTCCCCAAGACTTCCCTGGACCTGGGCCATGCGCCCTGCCTCGTGCACGCAAACACGCAACTCATCGAACATAAGGAGGAATCGTGAAGAAATACCTGGCAGAAATTATTGGTACCTTCATTCTGGTGCTCTTCGGCTGCGGAACGGCAGCCGTGGCCGGTGACAAGGTCGGCATCGTGGGGATCGCATTTGCCTTTGGGCTTGCCCTGATCGGCGCGGCATACGGCATCGGGCCGATCTCCGGCTGCCATATCAATCCTGCGGTAAGTCTCGGCGTCTTCGTGGCCGGACGCATGACCGTGAAAGAGATGCTCGGTTACTGGGTCAGCCAATGCGCGGGCGCGACTGTCGCCGCGGCGGTGCTCGCGGCCATTATCGGCGGCGTGGGCGGCGGCTATGACATTGCCGCTAAAGGCCTGGGCCAGAACGGCTGGGGTCCCGGCTATCAGGGCGAATACACCATCCTTTCAGCCATGATCTTCGAGTTCGTCGCCACCCTGATTTTTGTCATCGTGATTCTCGGCTCGACACAGAAGAGCGCACCCGCAGGCTTTGCCGGCCTGGCCATCGGCATCACTCTGGTCGCGATTCACCTGCTGGGCATTCACATCACCGGCACCAGCGTGAACCCGGCCCGCAGCCTTGGGCCCGCGCTGATTGTTGGTGGCCATGCGCTGGAGCAGGTCTGGCTCTTCCTGCTTGTGCCGAGCCTGGGTGGCGCGGCAGCCGGCCTGCTCTTCCGCACAAAGGCGCTCGCTGCTGACTAAGGCAGCTTTATCAACTCATGATGTACGCTGAAGACGCGGGCGCGGCCAGGATGGCTTACAGCGCTCTTGGGGAGGCTTGCGTGACGTGGATACTGCTGCTGGTCGGGCTGGTGGTGGGGATGGTCTCTGGCGTTGTCGGCATCGGCGGTGGCATTCTCTTTGTTCCCGCGCTGATCTGGCTCGCAGGAATGGAGCAGCACAGGGCTCAGGGCACTTCACTGGGAGCATTGCTCGCGCCGGTGGGGCTGTTTGCCTTCCTTGAGTACTACCGCAAGGGCAATGCGGACTTGCACGTCGCGCTACTGCTGAGCGCGGGCTTTCTGGTCGGCGGCTACTTCGGCGCGGTCGGGGCGCAGCATATTCCGGAGCTTTGGCTGCGGCGGATCTTCGCGCTCACCCTGTTTGCCGTCGGAGGCCACATGTGGTTCAGCCGATAGATTCGCCGGCTCTGGCAATGAACCGCAGCCACACCTCAGATCGACTGCACAGGCACCAGCGTCAGATCGTCCACCAGTCCAACTTCCTTTTGCACAAACGGCTCGCCGTAGCGCACGCCGGCCAGAAGCCCATAATGCCGCGCCTCAGCAAAGGTGCGCTCGCGAATCTCTTCCTCCGGCACGAAGAGCCCGTCGCCGGCCGCCTGGTTGGCGTATTGCGAGCGGTAGGCCATCAGCGCCGCGTGGCGCTGCTCGATGAAGGGCGTAATGTCCACGATAAAGCTGGGCCGCACATCCGCATAAAGACTGGCATAGACGATCTTGAACGGGCGATGGGGAGCATCCGCTGCTTCCTCAGGCTGCGTCAGCACCGAAGGTGCAGATGGCCGCACCGCAGGTGCTTTCGCCAGACCCGAGAGAAAACAGGCCTCGTAGCCCAGCGCCGCCACGGCAGCGTGATCCGGGTGGCGCGCCTGCCAGTAGGGCAGAATCACAACACGCGGGCGGACGAGTCGCAAGACTCTCACAACTTTTAAGCGGTTTTCCAAAGTGTTCTCAACCGCGCCATCGGGCAGATCGAGCGCCTGACGCCAGCCCACACCGAGCAGGCGGGCAGCTTCGGCGGCTTCGCGGGCACGGTCTTCCGCGCTTCCACGGGTCCCGGCCTCGCCTTGGGTCAGATCTAGAATTGCAGTGCGGAGACCACGCGCCGCCATGCGCAGCAGTGTTCCTCCGCAGGTCTGTTCTACGTCGTCGCGGTGCGCGGCGATAGCCAACACATCGGCGATGGGAGGATTCGGCGCGGAATCGGGGATCATGATCAACCGCTCCCAATCAATAGATTTTGACTGGATTTTGTTCCATCCCAGGCTTCACGAATGAAACCTGGGAGAACTGATCACTGACTACTGCCTCAATAGACCGTGTTGTTGCCGTCGGTGTAGGCGTCCATGTAGGCCACGTCATAGGCTGTTCCGGTCACAGTCACATACTGGTTGTCGATCGACTTGCCGTCGACGGTCGAGTAGATATACACCTGCCCACCCTCGGCGGTGTAGATCTTGTGCAGGCCTGTTACCGCGGCAATGCCGGTTGCGTCCCCGTTATAGGGCAGCAGGGTTGCCGCATTGGTCGAGGTGTTGACCATCGTAAGGCAGCCGTACGGCTGGCCGTTGCTGGCTCGCTCGCCGTCGGTGCATTTGGTCATGCCGATCCACAGCGTATTGTCGTCGGCCAGAATCATCCGGCTCATGGCACCGGGCGCTCCGTCACTGATCGAAACCTGAGCAGTTTTCGTCATGCCGGCCGAGAGATTCACATCCGTCAACTGGCCGCTCCAGTGGCCGTCGGGCATCCACTGCTGCCCTACGACATACATTTTGGAGGTGCTGACCAGCGCATTGCTGGCGCCGCCGGGGATTGCAAGGGTGTTACTGTTCAGTTCGCTCTGCGTGGGCAGCCTGCCGGACTGCTTGCCGGTAAGAAAAATAACCGGTGCAACGGCAAACGCCGATACTGAGGCCTGGCTCCCGCCGCACTCCGGCCCGCAATTGAGGATATACGCGGTTCCGCCGTCGGCCGAGAAGACGGCCTTGGTCGGCCGGTCAAAGGTCAGGGGCTTCTTGGTGTCACGATCCAGCGCCTGGTAGAGGCACCAGACCGGCGCACTCTGTGGCTGGCAGTCTACTGCACCTGTGGGCCATGTGGTTGGGCCACCTGAATAATTGATGGTCTCGGCGCCGGTCAACTGACGCGGATAATAAATGGAATTCGAGTTCTGAACAAAGACCAGCGCAACCGATCCTCCGGGATTCACGCTGACGCGGTAGACGCCGGGAAGACTGAGGGGATAGCTCGAACCGTTGGTCTGGTTCAGGATCGTCAGCACGTGCGACGCCTGGTTGGCGGCAAAGACAAAAGCCCTGTCCCGTGTGATGAAGACACTGGAGGATGCGCCGTTAAGACTCACGGTGCCACCATTGGTCTTTTCACCTTCATAGTTGACCAGTGTGTAGTTGCCGCCGCCACCGGTGCTGTAAACCGCGCCGAGCATCTCCTCGGGCAAATTCTGGATGGTGGTCGGCAGCGATCCGGAATACCCAGAGATCGAATACGTCGGGCCTGTATTCGTGCTGTTGTATTTGTACCGGATGTCGTAGAAGGCATCCACGATCTCCAAGGCGCCGCCGTTGGACGAACTCGGATTCTGGATCGCAATCAGTACGCGATTGGCCAACCCACTGGGCGGCAGCGTCCTGCCGGCGAAATAGGTGGTCGTTCCACAACCTGCAAGCGCGGCTGCAACCACCAGGGCCGCTGCGGCGCTCATGCAAAGACTTCTCTTCTTCAAAATCCCTTACCTCGACGGAAAACGCGGAGCATTCGGAACCAGTGCGTATATGCGTTTGACTCTCGAAGTATAACAAAGCAACCCAACCCGCTGGCGCGCCCCGCCCTTATGGCTTAGCATTGCAAGAGAATGTCTCAGTTTGCCGACATCTTCGCCAGCCGCCCCATGCTCGCCGACGGCGCCATGGGCACAGTCCTTTATGCCCGCGGCATCTTCATCAACCGCTGCTACGACGAGCTGAACCTCTCCGATCCCGGCCTGATTCTGGCCATTCACGAGGAGTATCTGCAAGCCGGCGCGGAGATTCTCGAGACCAACACCTTCGGCGCCAACCGCTTCCGCCTGGCCCGCCATGGACTCGCGGGCAAAATGGCAGAGATCAACACCGAGGGAGTTCGCATCGCCCGCCAAGCCATCGAACACCTCAAAGACAAGCAAGCCGGAGAAGCCTGGGTCTCAGGCTCCGTTGGCCCCCTGGGTGTTCGCCTCGAGCCGCTCGGCAAGACCGGCCTCGACGAGGCCCGCCAGGCCTTTGCCGAACAGATTCGCGCTCTTGCCGCGGCCGGCGTCGACATGCTCAGCATCGAAACCATGCCAGCGCTTAACGAAGCCCACGAGGCGCTCCTGGCGGCCCAGGAGGTTGCCCCCGATCTGCCCGTGCTGGTCATGGTGACGGTCGACGACGACGGCAACTGCCTCGACGGAGCCTCGCCTCAGCAGGCGGCCGCGCTGCTCACCGAGTGGGGTGCAGGAGCCATCGGCGTCAACTGCTCGACCGGCCCAACCAATGTGCTGACGGCCATCGAGGCCATGCGCCCAGCGACTTCCCTGCCCCTGGCAGCCATGCCCAATGCAGGCCTGCCGCGCAACGTCGAGGGACGCAACATTTATCTCTGCTCGCCGGAATACATGGCCAGCTTTGCCCGCAAAGCCATTCAGGCCGGAGTGCAGATCGTTGGCGGTTGCTGCGGCACTACGCCCAACCATACGCGCGCCATGCGTTCTGCCATGCGCGCTATCGACTCCCAGGTACGTGTGCAGGTCGCCGGCGAGGCCCCGGCCCTGACTACACAAACACCGCCGGCGCCCTTGGCCGAGAGATCGCGGCTCGGCGCGCTGGTCGCCGAAGGCCGCTTCATTACATTGGTCGAAGTCGTGCCGCCCAAAGGCATCAATTGCAACGCCGAGATCGAAGGCGCGCAGTTGCTCTCGCAACTTGGCGTCCACGCCATCAACGTGCCAGACTCACCGCGCGCCTCGGCCCGCATGAGCGCGCAGAGCCTCTGCATCCAGATTCAGCAGCACACCGGCATTGAAACCATCCTCCATTACACCTGCCGCGACCGGAACGTCCTGAGCATTCAATCGGACCTGCTCGGAGCTTCCTCGATCGGCCTGCACAACATTCTCTGCCTCACCGGCGACCCGCCCAAGCTGGGCAACTATCCTGACGCCACATCGGTCTACGACGTGGACTCGATCGGCCTTGTGAACATCGTCCGCCGGCTCAATTATGGTTTGGACATCGGCGCAAACGCCATCGGAGCCAGCACCAACTTCACCATCGGCATCGCCGCCAACCCCGGCGCGCCCGACATCGAACAGGAGTTGCGCCGCTACTTTTTCAAAGTCGAAGCCGGTGCAGAATATGTCATCACACAGCCCGTTTTCGACCTTCGCCTCTTGGAAAACTTCCTTGATCGCATCGAGAAGAGCCGCATTCCGGTCATCGCCGGTATCTGGCCTTTGACCAGCCTGCGCAATGCCGAATTCATGAAGAACGACCTGCGCGTCTCGATGCCCGAAGAGATCATGCTGCGCATGGCCCAGGCCGATACCCCTGACGCCGCCCGGCGAGAGGGCGTTCTCATTGCCAAGGAGATGGTCGATGCGGTCCGCCCGTTCGTCCAGGGCGTTCAGGTCAGCGCCCCCTTTGGCCGTTATACCGTCGCTGCCGAAATCATCGCCGACATCCTGCCCAAACCTGTCTCGGAGTAGCCCCCATGCCATCTTTTGAAGAGTCGCTCAAGAAGCTCGAAACCATCGTCGATCAACTGGAAAAAGGCGACCTGGCCCTCGAAGACTCGCTCAAGCTCTTCGAGGAAGGCGTAGGCCTCTCCGCCGCCTGCAAGACCGAGCTCGAAGCCGCCGAAGGCAAAGTCCAGATGCTCGTCAAGCAGCGTGATGGCTCGCTCAAGCCCGAGCCTTTCCTTACTGAAAAGCCATTCTAGAAACAGCAAACACCGATCGATCCCTTGGGTAAATCGCCGCCAGGCTATTGTGACACTTTAGAAAGTGTCCTCATCGCGTCGCCTCGCTCCCGACGTCCCGGCGTATGCTGACTGCGTAGGCATTTCCCACATCAGTTGTTGTGTCTTATCGGACAGAAAGGCGCATCCAACATGGAGATCGATCAATCGGAAGTGGACACTCAAACCAGTCGACTGACAATAGAACGGCGCGAGAATGCACCTAATGCAGCGCGCGTTGGAGACGAGGCGATTTGGCACTCTGATCTCCGTTCAAAGGCACACATCGCCATCGTCGATCCCAAAGACAGACTCAAGATCTATCAGATCCGGCACACGGTCTATGCCCAGGAACTGGGCCAACACCGGACGAATCCTGACGGGATGCTTTCAGATTTCCTTGACGACACCAACCAGTACATCACGGCGACGATCGACAATGAACTGGCCGGCTTCATCAGCATTACTCCGCCTGGCGTTGATCGGTATTCATTCGAGAAGTACCTCTCGCGAGAGATCCTTCCCTTCCCGGTGAACGGCTCCCTTTATGAACTGAGAATTCTGACCGTTGCGAAAGATCATCGCCGCAGCCGGCTGGCCTCCGCCCTGATGTATGCCGCGTTTCGATGGATCGAGGAAAATGGCGGCGAGCGCATCATCGCCATCGGCCGCACAGAAGTATTGAGTATCTACATGAAACTTGGCATGCGGCTTTTGAATCATCGAGTGACCGCTGGCAATGTAACCTTCGAGTTGATGGAAACGACCATCGATCGATTGCGCGGCGTTGTGGAGCGCAACCGCCGCACGCTGACGGAACTCCAAAGCCACATCACATGGGGCATGGACCTGCCTTTCTTCAAGCCTGCGTTGTGTTTTCACGGCGGCGCTTCAATCCAGGCCATTGGAAAGAACTTCGACGCACTGGAGCTCAGGAGTTCGATCATCAATGCCGATGTTCTGGATGCGTGGTTTCCGCCTTCGCCAAAGGTCCTCGACACTCTGCGTGAGCACTTGCCATGGCTGCTTCGTACGTCTCCACCCGCTTCCAGCGAAGGAATGTGCGCGGCAATCGCTCGTTCGCGAGGGGTCAACGCCGAGAATGTCCTAGTCGGTGCCGGGTCGTCCGATCTGATTTATCTTGCTTTCCGCCAGTGGCTGAATAGCAGTTCGCGGGCTCTGCTGGTCGATCCTGCCTACGGTGAGTATGCTCATCTCCTTGAGAATGTGATTGGTTGCCAAGTTGACAGGTTCGCCTTGCAGCGGAGCAGGCAGTACGCCGTCGATCTGGATGAACTTGAGATGCGGATGAAGATGGATTACGACCTGATCGTGCTCGTGAATCCAAACAACCCCACAGGGCAGCACATTTCTCGCGCCAATCTGGCAGACGTTCTTGACAAGGTCCCCAAGCGCACAAGAGTTTGGGTCGACGAAGCCTATATCGACTACATCGGAAAGTGTGAATCGCTTGAGAGCATGGCGTCGAAGAGCGAAAATGTCATCGTCTGCAAATCGATGTCAAAGGTCTACGCTTTGAGCGGGGTCCGGGCGGCCTATCTGTGCGCGTCAGAGCATCAACTCTCGCCGTTCATCCCGCTCACTCCGCCGTGGGCTGTAAGCCTCCCGGCCCAGGTGGCTGCGGTCAAAGCCCTGGAAGACGAGAACTACTATCTTGATCGATACCGGGAAACCCACCAGCTACGCTCGCAACTTGTTGAAGGCTTGCGAGGAATCGGAGTGCGAGAGATTGTGCCGGGACGAGCAAACTTCGTAATGTGTCACCTTGGCTCCGAACATCCTGCTGCGGCCGCTGTGGTAAGCGAGGCCAGGAACTTCGGCGTTTACCTTAGAGATGTGTCGTCGATGGGGCAATGGCTTGGATCGCGCGCACTCAGAGTGGCTGTGAAAAACGAGGAAGGCAACGTCGCTATCGTAAAGGCGCTTGAGAGAGTTCTACTGAGTTCGTGAGAACGGCACCGCTGTTCCCTATCCCCTACTCCTTGTTCCCTGTCTTCTTCCCCTTTGCCAGCCGGGAGAGGACCGCCTGCTCGCGCAGCACCTGCAAAAGCGGCCGCGCCGGCGTGCCCCACAGAACGGTTCCTGGCTTGACGCCCATGCCCTCGTTCGTCACTGTCTTGCCGCTGAGCACACCGGCTTGTCCGCCCAGAATCACGCCGGGGCCGATGTGTGCGTGGTCGCCAATGCCCACCTGGCCTGCGATCACCGCGCCATTGCCCACGGTGCAAGAGCCGCTGATACCCACGCCGGTGACGAGAATGACGTCTTGGCCGATCTCGCAGTTATGGCCGACATGGACCAGGTTATCTGTCTTGGTTCCCCGCCCGATTCTTGTTTCCTTGAGGGCTCCGCGATCAATGGTCGTATTGGCTCCAATCTCGACGTCGTCCTCGATCACCAACGTTCCCTGCTGCGGAAATTGCGTATACGCTCCTGTGTTCTTGTCACGCACATAGCCGAAGCCGTCCGCTCCCAGCACTGCTCCGGCATGGACGATAACGCGATTACCCAACGTGGTTCCCGGATAAAGCACAGCGCGCGGATAGATGCGGCAATGGTCGCCAATGCGCACTCCCTCGCCGATGATCGCGCCGGCCTCGATGCGGGTTCCAGCGCCGATGCTGGCTTTGTCCCCAATCACCGCGCAAGCGCCAACACTCACGCCTTCGCCAAACTGCACATTTGCGCCAACGACGGCGGCTAGATGAATTCCAGTTGCGGGAAGTGGAGGCGCAAGAAACTTCGCGGCTCGCGCAAACCACAGCCGCGGCTGATCGGCCTCGACGATGCACTTGCCCGCTGGATAGGCTTCGACGAGCCTGGCTCGCAACACAACAACGCCCGCATTGCTCGCAAGCGCCTTCGCAACTGAAGCCACATCCTCGGCAAAGATCAGTTGCGCAACCCCAGCCAGCGCGGAGGAGTTCACGCCTTCAACCGGTTGCGTATCTTCTCCCGCGACCAGCTTGCCGCCCAGCACTTCGATCAGTTCGCCCAGCGTCATGCATCTCTCCCCTGTGCTCAGTATCTCAATCCACCGAGAAGCCAACTATTAGGACTATTCGTTTTGCATGAGGAATGTAAGTTCCTTTTTTCTTGTCCAACGTGTAATCCGTACTTTTACATAGGTTGTATGGCATCCGTAAAACGAGAGTCTCAAGTAATGTATGTTCTTACTGGCTTGGCTAGGAATTGAGAAGTGGCCTTTCTCGTCGGTTTTCGTGGAAGATACCACGGTCTTCCGATTGGGCGTCATTTCCTCGACAAGCGCACCTTTGAGTGAGTCTCCTGACCCGCCGATCCGAATTGTTCCCGATAGTGATTGAGATTTGAAAACCCAGTCATATTCCACGCTAGATACATCAGAGAATGCGGGTACGGAACTGCAAATCCACAAAAACATCGTCATTGTGAAAAGAATAGTTCGTCTCAACATCCTCAACCTCATAATCCGAAAATCCTCAATACAGCCCCGGCTCGCCTTCCGGCCGCGTCTTCCACCGCCGGTGAATCCACAGCCACTGGTCAGGATAGCGCCGAATCCAGCTTTCAATTGCCTGCGTGCATCGTTGCGTGGCAGCCAGAATGTCGGCCTCCGCATCGGTGGTCCTCTGAAACACCAGCTCTTTGCCGAAGTGCAGCACGTACCTGCCCTCCTTCGGCTCCCAGAGCATGAATCCCGGCAGCACCGCCGCGCCTGTCTTCAAGGCCACGCGCGCCAGCCCCGAGGCCGTGCAGGCCTGCTGCCCAAAGAACTTCACAAAGACACCCTGCGGCGGCGTCATGTTCGTATCCATCAGGATGCCGACCGTCTCGCCCTTGCGCATCGAATTCAGCAGGCCGCGGGCAAAGTCGTCCTTGTGCAGCACTCGGTTGCCATGCATGCAGCGAATGCCGTTCACAAACTCATCGAGCCGCCGGTTATCGAGCCTACGAATGACCATGCTCATCGGATGGCCCATCAGCGAGTGATAAAAGCTCGAAAGCTCCCACGCACCCAAGTGCCCGGTGACGATCAGTACTCCTTTGCCGCGAATCTTTGCTGCCTGATAATTGTTGAGGCCTTCGGTTCGAATCCAGTCGCTGGTATTCTCCGGAGTGTAGCGGGCCATGCGGCAAAACTCGACGAGCTGCCAGCCGAGATGCTTGAAGACGCCGCGCAGTGTCTCATCGCGCTCTTCGGCCGAGAGTTCGGGCAAGGCCATTTGCAGGTTGCGCTGGCCCACGTGCCGCAGCCGGCCAAGACCGCGATACACGCCCCACGCAATCCCGTCGGCAATGCGACGTGACAGCGGGCGCGGCAGCCACCCAAGGGTGCGCGCCACGACAAGTACGAGCCAGAATTCAAGCGTCTCTCGCATGTCAAGAAGGCAAAGTACAAGTTTAGCCCCCCGCAGCGGATTCTACTGCTCCAAAGAAAAGAGGGGCCAGCCCGTTACGGACCGCCCCTCTCGTTGCCTTGAGTCTCAACCTGCCGTTATCAGTGCTTCTTGGCTTCGATAAAGTAGTGCGCCACGCCGCTGACAAAGGGCACCGCGCCCTCGGGAACTCCGACGCTGCCCTTCAGGATCGACTCGAAGCTGTGTTCCTGACCATAGTAGAGCTCGGTATCTTCGCGATTCTGGCTTACACTGGTGCCGTCCAGGCTGATACCGGCAAAGATGCCCTTGTTGCGCGAATAGCTGAGCAGCTCGGCGCTCATCTTCCAGTCGGTCGAGGCCTGCCCGCTGCGGCCCACCGGCCCAGCCGCGGCAGAGGCGTCGCCGCCAATCTTGAACTTGCTCTTCAGCAGGTCCTGAAAGCCGCGATCGTTTACCGCCACCAGCACCAGGTCAGTGGACTGGCCGCCAATCTGCAAGCCCCACGAGCCGCCCGCCATGCGAATGAAGACCGGCGCGCTCCAACCATGCCCGGTTCGGCAAGTCACAACGCCCTGGCCATATTGGCCGCCGAATACGAAGGCGCCCTTGATCATTCCCGGCACCACACCGACGCAGGTAGCCTGTTCGAGGATATTCATCGGAATGCTGTGATCTTCGGCGGACATGATCTGGTCAAGAACTACCTTGGCGGCGTCGATGCGTGCCTGGAGATCATCTTTCGTTGATCCTGCGAAGGCTGCCGATGAGGCCATGAAACAAAGGCAGATTGAAGCGAATATCTTCTTCATCTTCTGATCCTTTCCACTCCGCTGCGCTTAGGCGCGCGGATTGTTGAGTCGTACCAGTTGAAAAGAGCTGGATCGGCCGCAAAGGGTGAGTGACCGGGGAACAGAATCACTCGACGTGTGCACGCGGCGCTCGGATGCATGGGAATCCGCAAGAACCTGGCCTTCCGCCGGTCTTCGGCGCCAGGCGATTCCAAAGACAGCCTACAACATGCGGACCCGGACGCGCATCCACAATCTGATGGCGCTGAATCCGATCGAAACCGGATGAGCCGGTCGCGATGCTGCATGTAAACGATAGACGCGTAAGAGTGTGGAAGGTATGGAGGGAGTGTCCGGGCCGGCGTTTAGCAAAAAAAGAGGAGTTCCCAGGCCTCATGGAAAACATGCTGCCTGGGAACTCCTTTCCCCAGATCTGCGTTGTTTCTGTAAACGAGTCTGTGGAAAAGAAGAAATTCACACAAGATTACAGATGGTGTGTAGACATAAGTAACCTGCACTATTTACTGATGAGTAACGTTATCCACGATACGCCCGGCAGTTCCGCGGCGATCACCACGCTGACGAGTTGCGGGGCGCCACTCATCAATGCCTGCGGCCTTGAGCAGCTCCGGGTTGGATGCACGCATGAGCAGATCGATCCGGTTATCCGCTCCTGTTTTGCGCATGAGCCGGCCGACATGGGCTTGCACGGTTCGCTCTTCAATGCCGAGTTCGCGGGCGATCTCACGATTGGAGCGGGCGGTGAGGATTTGTTCGAGCACCTGGCGCTCGCGCTCGGTGAAGCTGAGCGGAGCATTTGCAAAGCCTGTATCCGGCACGCCGAGCAACTGATCGATCAGCCGCGAGAGCAGCCGCCGCGGCGCCCAGATCGAGCCGCTAATGACCACCTCGACGGCCTCGCGCACGGTTCGCGGACTGGCTTTCGCGTCAAGGTATGCCCGGGCGCCGGCCTTGATCGAATCCAGAACCAGTTCCTCGTCTCCCTCCGGCCCGATCACGATCAAGCGAAGCCCTGGGCGCCGACTACTAATGGTATCCAGGATCTTCATACTGGCGTGGGACGAGTGCAGATCGACAACCAGAAATGCCAGCGTACGGTCAGACAGCAATTCTTCCAACGTTCCGGCTACTGGCAAAAGTGGCGTGAAGCCCTCCCCCGGCGGCTCATCGAAGATGCTGACCGTTCCCTCCATGCGGAGCGGCTCGTCCATGAGTACGCCGATGCGAACCGGCTCGGATTTGTGCATCAAAGACATAAAGCGCCTCCTGGAAGATGCAGGAGGACTGGGCCTCGGGTGCGCGATACCCCCTCGCGTCGCCCGTAACACGATTAAAATCTTCGACTCAGTCCAGCGGATTCTCGTGCTCTATGCAGGTCAAGCTTCGCAAGCACAACTCCGCTGTCGCTGATTCTTATCCGCACGGCCAGTGCCGCTCAGCCGCTGGATCATCGAAGAGAAAACAGAATCTGGCACAGCCCTTCGTTGGTATTGACCTCGGCAAGAAGCGGTGTTCTATCGCAAATTCTTACGATATTGGGAATCTCACCGCTCCGCCTCCGATCACTTCGCGCACGATTCAAATCCCGCAACGCGCATGGATCGGTTTTCCAACGCAGATCGCAAATCAAAATCTGGGCAATACGAAATTACTTGACTGAAAGAACGAATGCAATCGAAATTCTACTGTGCAAAAAGCTTCCCTAACCGGAGAACTCGCTGCTCTGGCTAAAAGCAACAATCTTACGGCAACCTCATTCCGCCGAACTGCATACAGTTCCCCTTGCCACACGTCCCCAAATCGTCTACCGACGAATCAATCAAACTATCGGCCATCCCGTAGAGGATTCGCTTGGCAATTCTCAATATATGGTACAGAATTTCGCTTTTTGGAGGCGATTCATGGACTTCAACCTGCCAAGAACGATTTTTCTCGTGAGAAAAATCGCGCAATCCGATTTTTTGGCATCCCGAGTATTCCCCCAACGCTCTAAAACCTGTACCATCACTACCGTAGGTCGTAGTAGAGTCATCCAAAGATAGGCCAGCGAGGTATCTCCTTTGATTAAGCAGGACATCGTTCACCATGTAATCGAGCGTACGGGCCTCTCCCGAGCCAAGGCCGAGGCTGCGGTAGATACAGTCTTCGAGGGCCTCAAACAGGCACTCACCGCCGGCGAGCGCATCGAGTTGCGCGGCTTTGGCGTATTCAGCGTCCGTGCCCGCAAGACCGGCATCGGCCGCAACCCCCGCACCGGCACCGAGGTCAGCATCACCCCCGGCAAAGCCGTGCGATTCAAACCCGGCAAGGAACTGCACGTGCTGGAGACCGGCGCACCGGCCAAATAGTCCTCGGCCAAGGAAAGTCAGCGCCTTCATTCCATGCAAGTTCGAAATGTGCACGAGCGCCGATTCACATACCCACCAGCCACCGTCGGCGCGCTGATCGATTCACTTGCCAGCGACAATGATCGTCTGTGGCCCAGCGGAAAATGGCCTCCAATGCGTTTTGATCGGCCTTTGGCTGTGGGCGCGATCGGAGGCCATGGACCTGTCCGCTACTCGGTCGAGGAGTACCATCCCAGCCAGTCGATTGTCTTTCGCTTTTCCGCACCGCGCGGCTTCAACGGAACGCATCGCTTTGAAGTCGAGGAGCGGCAGGGAAAGACCGTTCTGCGCCACGTGATCGAGATGCATACGACGGGTATGGCTCTGTTGAGCTGGCCGCTGGCCATCCGGTCACTGCATAACGCCGCCATCGAGGACTGCTTCGACCAGGCTGCAATTTCCTTGAAAGCAGATCTGCCTCATCCGGCGCGCTGGCCCTTTTACGTGCGCCTGCTTCGCGCCCTGATGCGGATGATGACTCCGTCAAGGCATAACTAGCCTGTCGTCGCAGCTAGTCCAATGCCAAAGAACCCATTGCGAGCGAATAGCGAGCATCTGCCGCACCGCAGGTGCCGAGCGTCTGCCGCACCGCAGGTGCTACATCAGGCGAAGTGCATCCACGTCCACGACTAGATTCCGCCGCGGAACTCCCGCCTCGTCGGCATGGGCCAGCATGCCGCACAGAGCTGCATTCAGCGCCTTGCGCGAAGCCGCCTTCAAAATCAGGTGAAAGCGATAAACGCCCTTGATGCGCGCAATCGGCGCGGTGCAGGGTCCAAGCACGCGCACGCCCGCCGGCGCAGCCTTCTCGAACCACTTGCCCAGCACACCGGACCAGCCCGCGGCCTCTTCGAGCTTGCTCGATTGCACCAGCACATTGGCCAGCATGCCAAAGGGCGGATAGTGCATCCAGCGTCGGTATTTCAGCTCCTGCTCGACAAACTTCGCATAATCGTGGCGGCTCGCGGCCAAAATTGCATAGTGGTCCGGATAGTAGGTCTGCACCACAACCCTCCCCGGCAACTCACCCCGCCCGGCACGTCCCGAGACTTGCGTCATCAACTGAAAAACCCGCTCGGCAGATCGAAAATCCGGCATCGAAAGCGCGTGATCGCAACCCACAACACCCACCAGGGTAATGCCGTGCACATCGTGTCCCTTGGCGATCATTTGAGTACCCACCAACAGGTTGATCTCGCCCGAGTGCAACCGCGCCAGCAGCCGTTCCAAATCGCCCCGCCCGCGCACCGTATCACGATCCATGCGCCCGATCCGCGCCATGGGAAAGATCTCGCCCAGCCGCTCTTCTCCCTGCTGCGACCCTGCTCCCAGATAGTAAAGATGTTCGCTGTCGCACTTCGGACAGCGAGCCGGCACCGTCCGCTGGAATCCGCAATAGTGGCACACCAGCCGCTGCCCCGCCCGCGCCACAACTGAGTCATCGTCCGTCGGCTTGTGGTGCGTCAGCGAAATCGCGCAGTTCTCGCACTCCAGCTTCACGCCGCAAGCCCGGCAGATCACGGCAAACGAGTAGCCTCGCCGGTTCAGCAGGATCAGCGCCTGTTCCCCGCGATCCAGAGCCAGCCGCGTCTGTTCGACCAATGCTCGTGAAAAGAGCTGCTCTTCGCCCGTCTCCTGAAACTCCCGCCGCATGTCGATCAGTTCAACCTCAGGCAGCGGTCTATTCATCACCCGGTCCGTCATCTCGATGCGCCGGTACTTACCCTGCGCCGAGTTCTGCCAGCTCTCAAGCGATGGCGTCGCCGAGCCCATCACCACCACCGCGCCCTCCAGCTTGGCGCGCATCACGGCCACATCGCGGGCGTTGTAGCGCGGTGTCTCCTCCTGCTTGTAGCTCTGGTCGTGCTCCTCGTCCACCAGGATCAGCCCCAAATTCGGAGCAGGCGCAAAGATCGCCGACCGAGTCCCGACCACTATCGGCGCATCGCCACGCTGAATGCGTCTCCACTGTTCGCTGCGCTCCTCAGCCGTCAAGGCCGAGTGCAGCAGCGCGACTTTGTCTCCAAAAGCCGCATCCAGCAATCCAACACTTTGCGGCGTCAGCCCAATCTCCGGCACCAGCAGGATCGACGACAACCCCTTATCCAGCGCCCTCTGCATCGCCGCCAGATAGACCGCCGTCTTTCCCGATCCCGTCACCCCATGCAGCAAAAATGGATGAAACCCGCCAAGCGCCGTCGCGATGCTGGCCAGCGCCTCCATCTGCGGCTCGTTCAGGTGCAGCGGTCCAGCCTGCCCTTGCAGTCCGCCCATGCGAAAGGCCGCGGCCCGCTCCTCGATTCGCACCAGCCCCCGCCTGACCAGCGTCTGCAACGTCGAAGAAGGCAGATCCTTCTGCCGCAATACCGCCAGAGGCAACTCACCTCCGCAGGCCGCAAGCTCCGCCAAAATCGCCTGCTGCTTTGTCGTCAATGCAGGCAGCCGTGCCTCGGGAATCAGCACAGCAAACCGCTCCGTCCGCCGCGCATCGCGTTCCGCGGCAGAGGTCTCGCGCGCAATCCACTTTTTGCGTAACAGCCCCGCCAGCAAAGGCAAAGTAGCCGCCGTCGCCGTGCGCAGCGTCGATACCTTCACCGGCTCGCCCGAAGCCAGCCGCTCCAGCACCTTCCGCTCCATGTCCTGCTCTTCGCGAGAGAGTTTCCCTTTGCGCTTCGCGACACCTTGAGTAGCTTTATGGGCGATGGGTGCCCCCGGTCCCTCGCATTTGGGGACCGGGGAACCCCCATCCTCTCCCTCCAAACAGTCCGCCAGCACATCCCGCCCCAGATCCGTAATCCGGTAATAGACCGTCCGCCGCACCTCCGCCATCAGAGGCAGCATCCCCCGCAGCACCTCGCCCAGCGGAGCCAGATAGTACTGCGCCATCCACTCGCCCAGCTTCAGCAGCGTCTCGCTCAGCAGCGGCTCCTCGTCCAGCACCGCCTCAAGATACCGCGCCTCAAAGCCGGCAGGAGCCTTGTCGCTCAGCCCGGTCACCACCCCGATCAGCTTTTCATTCCTGAAAGGCGCAATCACCCGCGCCCCGCGAAGCGGAGTTTGCCCCTCCCTCACCGCGTAGGTAAACGCGCGGTCAAGCGGCACTGGCAACGCGACTTCGCAATATGCAGGCATGGTCGGCAACCCTCAGTGTAGGGGATGAGGCCGCGCGGATGAAGTACGGGTGCCCCATCCATTTCGCAGCTTTATCGCGAAATGGGTGGGATACCATGAACCCCAAGGCGCGCAAGCGCCATCTGCCCCACCGCAGGTGGACGAACCCCAACTTCGGTAACCGCAAGACATTTCATTCGACCCATTGCAATCCCGCCCGTTCGCGCTACAATTCGTCCTGATGACACCCGAAATCTCCACCGCCGCCGCCCTCCCTGCCGTCACCACTGCCGCCACACTTCCCGTCGACTCACCCGACTCCGCACCCACCAGCCTTCCCGTCACCATGTCCATCGACATCGGCGGCTCGGGGCTCAAGGCCATGCTGCTCGACCCGGCCGGCAAGCCGGTCAGCGAACGCCAGCGCGTCCTCACGCCCGCCGTGCCCACGCCTGAAGCCGTCCTCGCAGGCCTCGACCAACTGCGCAAGCTCATGGGCGACTTCGATCGCGTGTCAGTCGGGTTTCCCGGCGTCGTCAAGCACGGCGCCACCTATGGAGCCTTCAACCTCCATCCTCTGTGGATGAGCGGCTTTCCGCTCCAGGCCGAACTCGAAAAGCGCTGGAAGAAGCCCGTTCGCGTCGGCAACGACGCCGATGTCGCCGGCTACGGAGCCATCAAGGGCCACGGCGTCGAACTGGTGCTGACTCTCGGCACCGGCCTCGGCTCGGCTCTCTTCACCAACGGCCATCTCGTCCCCGGCCTCGAACTCGGCCACCATCCCTGGCGCAAAAAGGGGATGACCTACGAGGACTATATCGGCCGCCGCGGCCTCGACAAATTTGGCAAGGCCCGCTGGAACGACTTCATCGAAGCCGCCATCAAGCAGACCGAAGCCACCTTCAACTGGGACCACCTCTACATCGGCGGCGGCAACACCAAAAAGATCCTCTTCACCCCCGGCAAAAACGTCAGCATAGTCTCCAACGAAACCGGCATCCTAGGCGGCGTAGTCCTCTGGCGCGACCAGGGGTGAGGCGGCCGCCCTCCTTGAAGGATGAGGACAATTGAAATGAAGTTACTAGGAATCGTGCTCGCAGCACTCATGATGAATGTTGTTGCAGCCGGTCAGACAGTGAAGAGTCCCGGAAAGCGGCAAGTGGGGATCTCTTATTCCGCAAGTAAGCACAACGAGGACGTTGTCCTCGGCAGTCTTCGGCCCGTGCTAAGGTCAAGCGGATATGCGGGGCGCATTTACTTCGGCGGCCAATGCGCGGCAGTTGGTTCGGGGGGTGGTAATGAGTTTGTATACTTCCCAGCAACTGAAGTTCATCAGCCGACGGGTAGCGGAGTTAAGGCAATTGAGAGCATTTTTCGCGACAATGGTAGTGTTACAGTCTCAAAGGAATCGGACAAAGTTGTATCGATAAGAATCGGTCAGCCTTCTACCACCATCCTGCAAACTAGAGTTCCAAATTTCAGGACGGCTTCGCTGGCGCAATATAATGCTAGCGGGGCAATTGGGAGCCTCCTGGATACGCCCGAGGTCACGGCCGAGATGGCTAGGCGGCGGCTACGTGTTCCGTTAACTCTTTATAACATGCTCGTGGCTCAACCAGCGGAAGGGCTGCCTCATATGCCGAACATCCTGAGGGATATGACAGCGGATCAGATTCTTGATTCTGTAGCCGTAACCTTTCAGGGTGTTGTTGTGTATGGGATTTGCCCGGAGCACTCAGGAAGAAAGATGTTTAGTATTTATTTCACCGGCCTTGAACCGAGTAGAAAGTAAAAGGTCAGTGCATAACGCTCCGTATCGATCGCAGACCGGCAGGTGGCCCTATCATGAAACAACCAAGAACCCTCGGTGCCCCATTCATCCACGGCTTCATCGTGGATGAGTGGGAAACCACGAACCTCCTGCGAGCGAATAGCGAGCGTTTGGCCGCACCGCAGGTGCCGTTTGACCGCACCGCAGGTGCTTGCAGATTATTTCCCTCTTCCCTGCACAATAGAAACAGCTCGACTCTTCGCAAGCAGGCAAGCCCGCCAGATCGTCCCATAACTCCTTTGATTGGAAGATTCTGCGGCTAACCGCCTTTGTTTTGAAGATCTTAGAACGCCACCCATCCGGTAACCTGAAGAAACAAAGTGATTTACTCACAGAATAGGGGTGGGGGTCTCCTCCGGTCCCCCGCCGCCGCCTCCGCCGGTCATAGATCAAAGTCAACGGCGTGCTCCCATCTGATAATAGAAATCGTCGGCCGGTGCCCCGCACCTCGATTCTGAGATGGCTGAGACCACGACTCCCAACCCGTCTCGTTCATTCGGAGGCAAACTGAATGACGGAAAACAAAACCAAGCCCACCACCGTAAGCGTCGCCGACTTCATCGATGCAATCGCGGATGAAACCCGGCGCGCAGACGCCAAAACGCTCGTCAAGATCATGCAACGCGCAACCGGCGAAAAGCCGAAGATGTGGGGCCCGTCGATCATCGGCTTCGGCAGTTATCACTACACATACGACAGCGGCCGCGAAGGAGATATGCCGGTCGCCTGTTTCTCCCCGCGCAAAGCCGCTACCGTTCTCTATCAGATGACAGGATTCAGCGAGTCGGCAGTCTTGCTCGCGAAGTTAGGCAAGCACACCGTCAGCGGCGGCTGCCTCCACATCAAAAAGCTCGCCGACGTCGATCCAAAGACACTGGAAGAGTTAGTCATCCAATCCGTAGCCGCCGTCCGCGCACGCTACCCGGTGTAAGTAACTCAAAGCCTGTGGCCGATCTCTCCTACGCGATGATAGCCGCCGCATCGGAAGAGGAGTATGATGGCGGCATCCGGTGGTATGGGCCATGCTTCAGTTCTATGCAAGGAGGCATCCACATGCGTCCGTCCTTGTGGACACGGTTCACGGCTTTCGCGGTTGAAATCGCGGTCGAGTTTGTTCATCTCTTTTACCAGCGGCAGAGATGCAGGCCCGCCTTGAGCAAGATGATCCATCTGCTCAAAGTTGCGGTTTACTTCACCTTCCCTCTGTTTGTTTTCGCCCTCTCCGTCGCGTTCTTTATCTATTTTCCATATCATGGCTTTCTCTTCCAGTCAGGCTGGGGAGGCGTTGCCACCGCCGTATTTGTCGCAGTTGTCATATGCCGCGTAATCTACCACTTCACTGACAGACCATACTATTACTTCATTCATAAGTGTGGTGAAAGTGAATATCGCGCAGAAGGCTCATGCGTGGAGGTTATACGTTGCAAGCTTTGCCCTCACGTAGAAACTCTGCGGGAACAGCATACCCTGGGTGACTTGGAGTATGTGGCTGAAGGCTCTTGCCAGCAGCGCCGTAAATGCACGCGTTGCGGCCATGTAGGATTTCGCACGGTTCGCCATCAATTTGGAGAGTGGGAGTACACCTCGGCCGACAACTGCGATCAAACGAGAGTATGCGCGCGCGATGGATATAGAGAAACCTGGCATGAAGCGCACCAATACTCTGACTGGAAATACATTGCTGATAGTAAGTGCTATCAGGAGATGGTCTGTTCCCGTTGCGGTCGGAAGAAGAACCGGGTTGAGCATGTCATTGATTACGCCGAATGCCGGTTTATTACTTCGACCACCCTGGCCCAATGCAAGCGGTGCGGAGATGAGATCGAGGTAGAGGAGCCATACGATCCTGCGGCAATGACGCCTGAAGAGGAGCGCGAGTATAGCGATGCCTTCAACTGAGAGATCGTTGCACGAGCGCATGTACTGCGGCCTTCGGCGTGCGCATCAGCAATCCGTCATCGCAAGCTTTTAGCCCTTGCCCGGCGGCTTCAGTCCGAGTTCTTTCATCGCAATCTGCAAGTCGGCCCAGGCTTCCTTCTTCTGCCGAGGATCGCGAAGCAGATACGCCGGATGATACGTCACGATGAGTTGCGTCCCTCTTACCGGATGCACACGGCCGCGCAGCCCGGCCAGCGGTTGATGCTTACCTAGCAGCCAAGTCGCAGCGGTAGCTCCCAACGCCACCAGCACCTTCGGACGCACCACGTCGATCTGGCGGAAGAGAAACGGCGTGCAGGTCGCGCCCTCTTCCTGCTCCGGAACGCGATTGCCCGGTGGACGGCACTTGACCACGTTGGCGATGTAGACCTCTTCGCGCCTGAGTCCCATCGCGGCGATCATGTTATTCAGCAGTTGCCCGGCTTTGCCGACAAACGGCAGCCCCTGCGCATCCTCGTCAGCACCCGGCCCCTCACCGACAAACATCAGCCGCGCCGCCGGATCGCCATCGCCAAAGACAATCTTGTGGCGGCCCACGTGCAGCGCGCAGCGCGTGCAATCGCCAATCTCGTCGCGAATCAGTTGCAGAGCGGCAGCGCGATCGGCAGCGGGAACGGCAGTTGCGATTTCAGGTGCAACAGGCAAATGCTTCCGCGGCGGAGTGGCGTGTTCTTCCTGGTTTGGAGCGGAATTGGAAGTTGAATGGATGGCCTCGGCAGCAGGTTCTGAAACACTCTCAGGCTCAGGCACGGCGGCCAATTGCGCAAGCAACCCTGGATCGACGGGCCTGCGATAAAACTCGGTAAGCCCAAGGTCGCGGTAAAAGCGAACCCGTGCCACCAGAGCCTCGCGGGTTTCTGAATCCATCTGTTGCGCCAACTCGTTTTTACTCCCCGCGATTCTATTCAATAATCAGTTGCCGGCGCCCAGCAGCACCCGGAATGGCTTCGCTCAGCACCTGGTCCTGCCGGCTCTTCTGATCTACGTGCTCGCTCATCTCATGCACCACCGAACTCGGCCGTCTGAGCGTCGTAATCTCGTCGAGAATCCGGTCAGCCAGCGAGCGCTTCGACATCTCCGGCAACTCAATCGCCGTCGAGGCCGTCAAAAACGTTGCCGCATTCATCTCCGAATCGAAGCCCGTCCGCTCGCCGCTCACATCGTTTACCACAATCGCGTCCACGCCTTTGCGCAGCAGCTTGGCGCGGCCATTTTCCATGCGGTTCTCAGTCTCGGCGGCAAAGCCGACGATCAGTTGCCCCGGACGCCGCCGCTTCACTACTTCGGCCAAAATATCCTCAGTCGGCGCAAGCTCCAGCGTCATCGACCCGCTCCGTTTCAGCTTCTGTCCAGCCACATTCACCGGCTTATAGTCCGCCACCGCTGCAGCCTTGATCACCAGCGTTGCCTCGTTCATCCGCGCCAGCACAGCCTCGCGCATCTCGTCGGCCGTGGTCACCTTCACCACCTCGACGTGCGATGGCGGATGCAGCGCCGAAGGCCCACTAATGAGAATGACTTTCGCACCCCGGCTCTGCGCGGCCTCGGCCAGCGCGTAGCCCATCTTTCCACTCGAACGGTTGCCCAGAAAACGCACCGGATCGAGCGCCTCGCGCGTGCCTCCAGCAGTCACCAGCACCACCTCGCCGGCCAGGTCGTGACAGCGCCCCAAAGCGCACAGCACCGCGTCAGCAATCGCCTCGGGCTCGGCCAGCCGCCCCGCGCCCACAGTCCCGCAGGCCAGTTCGCCCGTCCCCGGCTCGATCACGCGCACGCCCCGCTGCCGTAGCAATTCGAGGTTGGCGATCGTCGCCGGATGCTCCCACATATTCACGTTCATCGCCGGAGCCACCAGCACCGGCGCGGTCGTCGCCAGATACAGCGTCGTCAAAAAATCGTCGGCGATCCCGTGTGCAAACTTCGCCAGAATATTCGCCGTAGCCGGAGCGACCACCAGCGCATCGGCCCACTGCGCCTCGCCGATGTGCTCAATGGACGAGTCATATGCCCCGTCGGCCGTTCCCGCGTCGTCCCAAAGGCTGGTAATCACCTTGTGCCCGCTCAGCGCGGCAAAGGTCAGCGGCTGCACAAACTTCGTAGCCGCCTCGGTCATCACCACGTGAACTTCGACGGCCTGCCGTTGCAGCACCCGTACCAGCTCAGCCGCCTTATACACAGCGATTCCGCCCGAGACACCGACCGTTACTCTCATAAGAGGATTGTATCGCGAGGCTGGCTGGGCTGCTCGCAGACATCTGTCGTACTGTTTTCGAATTGCCGAACGTTCAGGAAGGACAAGATCCAATCAGGATGGTTAGACTGGTGAGGCGAGGTGTCACATGCTTTCATATAACCAATTCCATGATGGTTTTTTCGATGGATTATTGATTCGTCAAGACAGCGTCGATGTTTTTCTGACAACCTATCAGAAGGAAGGCTTCTGCCTTTTGGCGGCTGGTGTAGTGGCGCTCGCTGCGGATGGCCTACGAGCGGGCAACATCATTTTTGACGTAGAGTGCCGTTCAGCCAGCGAATTCACGTTGAATGACATACGCGAGGTCTACAGACTTGATATGAGTCCGCAAGATGACACTCACGCGCAGAATGCCCTTGCGAAAGCCGAACGAGAAAGGTTGTCCATGCTAACGATAGGCCCGACCTACGGCGGGGGCTGCCTCATCTTGGCGAAGTCCTTCTCACTTGTTCCCCGAAGTGAATGGTCGAAGGTCATTTCGACCGAGTGTAATGACGACGCCCTGCAGTCCGCCCCGTGAGTTGCTCCTGAATCACCGGCTATCCAGAAACGGCATCACACCTCGCTGCCGGAATCCACCGCTCGCTCACCCCGGAACGATACAATCGCCTCTAGGCCCCCCTTCATCCGACAGGCCTTCAAGGAGCGTCTCCACCCATGGGTTATCAGGTTCTGGCCAGAAAATACCGTCCGCAGCGATTCGCCGACGTCGCCGGCCAGGATCACGTCACCCGCACGCTGATGAACGCCCTCAGCCAGAACCGCATCGCCCACGGCTACATCTTCTCGGGCCATCGCGGCATCGGCAAAACCACCATCGCTCGGATCGTCGCCCAGGCCCTCAATTGCCGGACCGAAATCGGCACCGAAGCTCGTCCCACGCCCGAGCCCTGCGGCGTTTGCGAGTCGTGCACTGAGATCCGCCAGGGCAATGCCGTTGATGTGATCGAGATCGACGCCGCCACCAATCGCGGCATCGACGAGATTCGCGAACTGCGGGACGCCGCACGCTACGCGCCCAGCCGGGATCGCTACAAAATCTACATCCTCGACGAAGCCCACCAGATTACCGACGCCGCCTTCAACGCCCTGCTCAAGACCCTCGAAGAGCCTCCGTCGCACGTCATCTTTATGATGGCCACCACGCAGCCCGAGGACATTCCCCAGACCATCCGCTCCCGCTGCCAGCACTTCAGCTTTCACGCCGTCAAATTCGACGACATTCTCGCCCAGTTGAAGATGATCGCCGCCAACGAAGAGGTCACCGCCGAGGACGCCGCACTTGCCCTGCTCGCCGAGGCCGGCGACGGGTCCATGAGAGATGCGTTGTCGATCATGGATCAGGCCATCGCGTCTGCTCCGGTTGAAGACGGCCGCGCCGTGCTCTCCGCCGTGCAGATTCGCGAACTGATGGGCTCGGTCCCCAACGCGATCTTTGAGCGTCTGCTTGAGGCCGTCGCCGCAGGCCAAAGCGCCGAGCTGATGGAACAGTTGAATCTGCTCGTCAACGCCGGCCACAGCCCCTCGTCGCTCGCCCGCCAGATGGTCCGCTACCTGCGCAACACTCTCATGGCCAAGATCGGCGGCGAGCAAACCGAACTGCTGCAAATCTCCGGCGACGAAAGAGCCCGCGCCGCCCGCACTGCCCTGTTGTTTTCAGAGGAAGAGATCACCCGCAACCTTCAGATCGTCCTGCGCACCTTTGACGATTTGAACTATCGCCAGGAACAACGCTTCCATCTTGAACTAGGCCTCCTCAAACTCATTCACGCCCAGCGCCTCTTGCCTCTCGAAGAATTGTTGAGCGGCGTAGCCCAAGGCGGCGGAAGCCTGCGCTCTTCAGGGCCGGTTTCCGCTCCACCTTCGACGCCCCGCCCGCAAGCAAGCGCGCCGCGCCCAACCCCTCCAGCGCCAACTCCGGCCGCCTCGCCGCTTTCTCCCTTCGGTGCATCCACTAGCAGTTGGAGCGCTGCACCCAAAACTGAATCGCCCTCGAAGCCAACTGCATCAGCCTCTCCCGTCGCAACGCTCGAGCGCCCGTCGCCCGTCGCAGCAACGGCTCCGGCAACAGTCGCCGCGCCAGTCTCAGAAGCAACAGCAGCAGCTCCCGCCGCGCCTTTGAACGCGCCCAGCATCGAGTCCATCCGCCACGCCATCGGCTCCGCACTGGTCGAGGCAGGCCACGAATCGGCCGCGCAGTTGCTCGGCGCCGCTGCATGGGCCATCGATGGCGCAAGCCTTCGCATTGAAACCGTCGGCATGGGCAAAAAAATGCTGGCCCTCACCATCAACGCCGCGGCAGAGAAAATCATCCGTCAGGAGTTGCAGCGCCTGGGCGCTCCCACACGCTTTCTCATCGTTCCCGGCGAAGCAACCGGCCAGCAAGCCGCGCAATCCGCCGCCCCCATGGCCACGCCCATCGCAGGCAGCATTCAAGAGGCCGCGCTTGCCAACCCGTTGGTCCAGCGCGCCAAAGAGATCTTCAAAGCCGACGTGCGCAGCGTCGTTGATCTGCGCCAGAAATAGTCGTTCAGTTCAAACTCACCCGGCAAATGAGGTAATGAGGCCATGCTCAACCCGCTAAAAATTACCGAGATGCTCTCCCAGGCCAACCAGATGCAGGAAGAGATCCAGCGCAAGCTCGCCCAGACCGTTGTCGAGGGCGCAAGTGGCGGCGGCGCTGTCACGGCAACCATGAACGGCAAAAAGCAGCTCCTCAGCCTGCACATCGATCCCTCGGCGGTCATCGGCCTCGGCGGCGACAAGCCCGATGTTGAAATGCTCGAAAGTCTAGTCGTCTCCGCCGTCAACGATGCCGGACACAAAGCTGACGAAGCGATCCAATCCAACGTCAAAGGATTGCTCGGCGGTCTCGATCTGCCGGGGCTAGGCTGAGCGAAGGATGTGTACGATGAAAACTGCATCGGTATTCCTATTCGGATTTCTCGCAATTGGCGTTCTGAATGGCACTCGCGCCGAAGGTGCTGTGAAGAAAGTTACCGTATGTGACCTCGAAAAGAATCCGGACAGTTTTCTGCACGCCAATGTCGAGTTTTCGGCGACTTTGCGAGCGGGCTCCAAGTATTCCCGTATAAGCGATGGGGCGTGTTCCTTTTTTTTTGCTTTTGGCGACGATTACCAGACTTATGGAAATCGCTTTTCAGCAAAGAAGAACGCCCAATGGCGGCTGATGAGGTCACTTCTTATTAATAGCAACAATAAAAATGACTGCCCTTTCTTTGTCCGAGCTATCAAAGCACGTTTTCGAGGTGTTGTGGAGCGGGTGCCCGCAACTGGCACAATCCCTCCGGACGAAATGCCAGTCGAGATCATCTTTCGATCCGTATCCAATGTTGAGAACGTCCCCATACACTGCGTCGATGGTTCTACAACCAAATGAACCGTGCGTTCCAATTGCAATATCATTGATTGGCTAGCTTTAGTTGAATCAAGGAGACATAAATGCACGACGGAATGAATCGCAGAAATTTTCTCGGATGGAGCGCGGCGGCTGGCGCGGCGTTCCTGGCTCCGCGTTTGGCCGAGGCCCAGTCAACAACCGCCGCCAAAACAGAAACAAAACCGGCCGGCGAACCGGAGGTCAAACCAGTCAAGGTCACCAAGCTCTCTGACAATCTCTATCTGTTCGAAGGCTCGGGCGGCAACATGGCTCTCCAGACCGGCCCCGACGGCAATCTGCTGATCGATTCCAGCTACACCAAGGATCTCGCGCGCATCCGCGAGGCCATCGCCTCCGTCGCGCCGAATTCGGCGAACGCACCCAGCATTCTCGTCAATACTCATCTACATAGCGACCACACCGGAAGCAACGAAGGCCTGCACGCAGCAGGCTTCACAATCTTTGCGCATCGAAATACCCGCCTGCGGCTCTCCGCGCCTCAGATCATGAAGACCTTTCACAAGACCAATCCAGCTTCTCCGGCCGGCGCTCTGCCCACGGCCACCTTCAGCACTTCGCTCGATCTCTGGCGCAACGGCGAGCAGATCGAGCTCGCCTGCTTCGAACCCGCGCATACCGACGGCGACGTTTACATTCATTTCCACAAAGCCGACGTCCTGCACATGGGCGACGTATGGTTCAACGGGCTCTATCCCTTCATTGACGGAGACGCGGGCGGATCGATCAGCGGCATGGTTCGCGCCTGCGACAAGGCTCTCACGCTGGTTGGCCCCAACACCAAAATCATTCCCGGCCACGGCCCCGTGGGAGCGAAAGATCGCCTTCAAGCCTACCGCGATATGCTCTCGACGGTGCATAACCGGGTCAGCGCACTCAAGACCTCCGGCCTCAGCGAAGAACAAGCCCTAGCCAAGAAACCCACAGCCGACCTGGACGCCGCCTGGGCCAGTGGCTTTCTCAACGGAGACAAGTTCGTCAGCATTGTCTACAACGCGCTGTAGTGTTTTTTGACTGACAACTGGGAACTGACAGCTGAAAACTGAGAACTGACAACTGTCTTTAGGAGGCACTCAAATTGTCACGTTATGCCGAGCCGATGGCGCGGTTGATTGAGGAATTGAGGAAGCTCCCTGGGGTCGGCACCAAGAGCGCCCAGCGCTTCGCCTTCCACATCCTCCGCTCATCCGACGACGATGCAGCAGCCCTGGCCGAGGCCGTGCGCGGCCTCAAGGCCAGCCTGCGCCTCTGCTCGGTCTGCAACAGCGTCACCGACATCGACCCCTGCGTTTACTGTTCGAGCCCCACGCGCAACCACCGCCTGGTCTGCGTCGTCGAGGAACCCACCAACATCGATACCGTCGAACGGACTCAAAGTTATCAGGGCATCTATCACGTCCTTCACGGAACTCTTTCGCCCCTGCATGGCGTCGGTCCCGATCAGCTTCGCACCGGAACTCTGGTCGCCCGTGTCGAACGCGGCGAAATTGACGAGGTGATTCTCGCCACCAGTCCCACCCTCGAAGGCGAAGCCACGGCCCACTGGCTGGCCAGCGCCTTGCGCGGCCTCCCGGTTCGCATTACGCGCATTGCGACAGGCGTCCCCGCCGGCAGCGACATCGAGTACGCCGACGAAGTCACCATGACACGCGCGCTCGAAGGCAGAAGAGAGCTTTAGCCTCTCGCTATGAACGTCGATTCATCGCACTGAAACCAAACCGTAATAAACTCAAAGCACAACCACCGGCCGCGGCTCTCATCCTGCGGACCCCCAACCGGAGAATCTGCCATGCAGGAAACCATCCCTCCCAGCCAGGGCCTGACCCCGTCCCCGATTGCCGACGCCATCATCCGCGCCGAGGGAATCGAGAAGTACTACGCGCAGCCCAGCCAGAACCGCATTCAGGTCATCTCCGCCACTGACCTCTCCATCGTCCCCGGCGAGATCGTCGCCCTGCTCGGCCCCTCCGGCTCTGGCAAATCGACGATGTTGCGGATGCTGAGCGGCCTTTCCACGCCCACCGCCGGCCATGTCTACTGGCACGAGAAGCCCATCGCCGACGCCGAGATGAACGTCTCCATCGTCTTTCAAAGCTTCGCGCTCTTCCCCTGGCTCACCGTCCTTCAAAACGTCGAAGCACCCCTTCAGGCACGCGGCATCGCTCCCGATGAGCGCCGCGACCGCAGCATGAAAATGCTCGACACGGTCGGTCTGGACGGCTTCGAAGCCGCCTACCCGAAAGAGTTGTCCGGCGGCATGAAGCAGCGTGTAGGCTTTGCCCGCGCCCTCGTCGTCGAACCTGAAGTCCTCTTCATGGACGAGCCCTTCAGCGCCCTCGACGTCCTCACCGCCGAGAACCTCCGCAGTGAACTTCTTGAACTCTGGGCCAACAAAACCATGCCCACCAAGGCGGTCTTCCTCGTGACTCACAACATTGAAGAAGCCGTCCTGCTCGCCGACCGCATCATCGTTCTCGGCCGCAATCCCGGCCATATCCGCACTGATTTCCGCGTCCAGCTCACACAGCCTCGCGACCGCAAGTCGGAGCCGTTTACTCAGCTCGTCGACTACATCTACAAAGTCCTCACCCGTCCCGACGTTGCCCCTGCCGAAGCACCCGGCCAAACGATCCCCGTCCGCGACCAGCGCCAGATGCACTACCAGATGCTGCCCCACGCCCGCCCAGGCGGCATCGCCGGCCTGCTGGAACTGCTGCTCGACAAAGGCGGCCGCGACGACATCTATCGTTTGGCCGACGACCTCGCCTTCGAAATCGACGACCTGCTGCCCATCGTCGACGCCGCCCAACTGCTCGGCTTCCTCAACGTCGAAGAGGGCGACGCCGTCATCACGCCCGAAGGCACCGAGTTCGCCAACTCCGAGATTCTTCGTCAGAAGGAACTCTTCCGCGACGCCGCCACCGCCAACGTTCTACTCCTCCGCCAGATCAGCCGCGCTCTCGAATCCAAGCGCGACCACACGGTGCCGGAGGACTTCTTCCTCGACATGCTCGACGAGCAGTTCAGTGAAGAGGAGTGCCAGCGCCAGATCGAGACCGCCGTCAACTGGGGCCGTTATGCCGAGCTCTTCGACTACGACGCCGGCCACCGCCGCTTCGTCCTGCCTGATCTTCAAGACGAGACTGCCGCCACCGGGGAGGACGAGTGAAGCCTCAGCACCTCTTCCTCCGCATTCCGGTGATCGTTCGCCGCCAGTCCTTCTTCATCGATCTGGTCGTCATCCTCTGCGGTCTGGCTTTTTTCTTCGCCATCGTCCAGTTGGGAACCTACTGGATGGCCCGGCCCATGCCGGCAGTCGTCATCTCCCACTCCATCCGCGCACTGCCGCTCTACGCCTGCTACTCCCTCGGCCGCATGGGCATCGCCTACCTGCTCAGCCTGCTCTTCGCTGTCAGCTACGGATATGCCGCCGCCTACAACCCCAGGGTAGAGGCCTGGATGATCGCGGTTCTCGACATTCTGCAATCGATCCCCGTGCTCAGCTTCCTTCCGCCGGTCATGCTGGCCATGATGGCTCTGGTCCCCGGCCACCAGTTGGGAATAGAGTTGGGCTCCATCCTGCTCATCTTCACTGGCCAAGTCTGGAATCTCGCCTTCAGTTTCTACTCATCTTTGAAGAGCATCCCTCGCGAGATGATCGAGGCCTCGCGCATCTACCGCTACTCTGCATGGCAGCGCTTCTGGCAGCTCGAGATGCCCTTCGCCGCCATCGGCCTGGTCTGGAACTCCATCGTTTCGGTCGCCGTTGGCTGGTTCTTCCTGATCACATGTGAGATGTTCCCGCTCGGCGAACGCAACTTCCGCCTCCCCGGCCTCGGCAGCTATCTGCAAACCGCCGCCTCCGCCAATCCCGTTGACGTCCACGCCCTGCTGTGGGGCCTCGCTGTTCTGATCCTCATCATCGTGGCCACCCACCAGTTGATCTGGCGTCCGCTCATCGCCTGGAGCGACAAATTCAAATTCGAGCAGACCGAATCGACCGGCCGCGTCACCTCGCCCATCCTCACGCTTCTGCAACGCTCCACCACACTTACTCGGTTGCCCGTCCGCGCCTTCTCAGCCCTCGAAGAACGCATCCTGAGCCGCCTATCCAAAACCCGCGAATGCCAGGTCGTCCAGCCCATCGACGATGACGCCGCCAAAGGCAGCAAACTCGTCCCCTACCTGCTGTCCTTCTTCGCCGGTCTCGCTGTTCTCTGGGGCGCGACTGAGGCTTATCACATGCTTCGCGGCGTAACATGGGCAGAGATCCGCCTTCTGCTGCTCGGCGCCGGAGCCACCTACCTCCGTGTTGCAGCCACCTTGATCCTCGGCGCTCTCTGGACGATCCCCGTCGGCGTAGCCATCGGCCTCAACCCCAAGCTCGCCCGGATTCTCCAGCCCGTCATCCAGATCCTCGCCTCCATCCCCGCCACGGCTCTGTTTCCCGTCGTGATGCTGGGCCTGATCCGTTTGGGTGGCGGACTGGGTATCGGATCGATCCTTTTGATGATGCTGGGAACCCAGTGGTACATCCTCTTCAACGTCATCGCCGGAGCTATGTCCATCCCCTCCGACCTTGAAGAAGTCGCCGCCCTCTACCGCTTCACACGCTTTCAGCGCTGGACCCGCCTCATCCTACCCGGCATCTTTCCCTTTCTTGTCACCGGCATGATCACGGCCTCCGGCGGCGCATGGAACGCCTCCATCATCGCTGAGTACTTCCACATCGGCGATCAGACCCTTCAAACTCTTGGCCTCGGAGCGCAGATAAGCGCCGCCACCGACGGCGGCAAGTTCTCCACTCTGCTGCTCGCTACGATCCTCATGGCCGCCATCGTCGTTACCACCAACCGCCTTCTCTGGCGCCGCCTCTACCGTCTGGCCGAGACGCGCTATAAACTTGAAGGCTAACAGGGAAATGAGGCACCATGATTCGCGTCGGACTGGTAGGTTTCGGAATGGGCGGGCGCGTCTTCCACGCTCCGCTGATCTCCTCCGTCGAAGGGCTTGAACTCGCCGCCGTCGTCGAGCGCACTGCGAACCTGGCCGCCGAACGCTATCCCGGCATCATGATCTACCGCTCCCTCGACGAACTCCTGGCCGACACCTCGATTGATCTTGTCGTCGTCTCCACCCCCAGCGGAACCCACTTCGAGGCCGCCCGCCAGGTTCTCTCGGCCGGAAAAAACCTCGTAGTAGACAAGCCGATGGCCGTCACCTCAGCGCAGATCGTCGAGCTGATCGCTCTGGCCGCGGCGCAGAACGTACTTCTCTCCTCATTCCACAACCGACGCTGGGACAGCGATTTCAAGACAATTCATAAACTGATCCATGAAGGATCATTAGGCCGCCTTGTCTATCTTGAATCCGTCTTCGATCGATGGAGCCCAGGGTCGACCCGCCGCCCCTGGAAGGATGACCCGACGCAGGGCGGCGGCATTCTACTCGACCTTGGGACCCACCTCGCCGACCAGATTCTTGCGCTCTTCGGGAAGCCTCAGGCGGTCAGCGCCGAGGTCAGCCGCGAACGCGACGGGGAGGGCTCCGAAGACTCCTTCACCCTCCACCTGCGCTACCCGGGCCTCTCTGTCACCCTCGCCTCCAACTGCCTTTCGACACTTCCACGCCCTCGTTTCCATCTGCGCGGAACCAAGGGTAACTTCAGAAAGTACGGCCTCGACCCGCAGGAGGCCGCGCTCGGCAAGATCACCCGTATCGAGGATGCGTCATGGGGTACGGAGTCACCAGCCCATTGGGGCACCCTCAGCGTAGACGTGGACGACAACATGGTCACTTGCCCCGTCGAGCCCATCCCCGGCGACTACCGCCTCTACTACGCAGGCATTCGCGACGCCCTGCTCGGGGGGACGCCACCGCCAGTGACCGCTATTGAAGCTTGGCGAGTAGCCCGCCTGCTTGAATGGGCCAGAGAAAGTTCAGAACAGCGCCGCGAAGTCCCCTGCGACTGGAACGACGAACCCGGCCAAGAATCTAAAAACAGGTATGGGCTAATTTGACGCGGTCTTTTCGGCGACTATGCCTGCCGGTTCCTTCTCCACCAGCGGCACCCAGAAGCGGAAGCATGCGCCCTTTCCGCGCGCGCTCTCGACCTCGATCCCACCGCTGTGAGCAGCTAGAATGGCGCGACAGATCGCCAGCCCCATTCCGGTTCCCTTTCCCTTGCTGGCTCCGCCTTTGCCCTGGTAGAACTTCTCAAAGATCAAGGGCAAATCGGCAGCATCGACGCCCGGACCATCGTCTTCGACCGTAAACTCCAGCCGATCGCCATTGCGCCGGCTGCCCAGCAGAATCCGCCCGCCCGCTGGCGTAAACCGCGCGGCATTCTCCAGCAAATGCCGCAGCACTCGTCCCAGCAGGTGGACGTCCAGCCAAACGGAGTTGTCCAAAACTCCAGATTCTCCTTGCGCTGGAGCAGCAATCGCAACCTTATGCCCTGCGAGCGCCGCGCGCGACTCTTCGACCGCCTGATCGAGCAGTGCCCGCGGATGCTGCGGCGCCAGGTGGACTTCAACCACGTTGGCATCGATCTGGGCCATCTCGACCGCCTCGCCAATCAGTTTGTCCAGTCGCGATGCCTCTTCGTCCACAACCGCTGCCAGGTCCAGTCGCACGGCCTCGTCCAAACCGCCTTCGAGCAGCGTGGTCGCAGCGGCGCGAATCGAGGTCAGCGGTGTGCGCAGTTCATGCGTCAGCGAGTCGATCAGCGCCGTCCGCAGCCGCTCCCCTTCGCGAGCCGCCTCCATCCGGGTCGAGGCCTCGATCGCAGTGGCGCGGGCGAGCGCAATCGCCACCTGCGCCGTCACCGCCGCGGCAACTTCGTGCGATTGCAGATCTGGCCTCATGCCCAAAGCCCCCAGCGGCCGCAACCCCAACATAAGCGTCCTCACTGTGAACTCCCCCGGAATCACCTCCGTCGGGTTCTCCCCTTCGGTCATCGCCCGCAGGCTGGCCTGGATGCTCTCTGGCAGATCCGCAGTCGAGGTATAGAGTCCGTCCTGATCGCGGACGTAAAGCACAACCCCGTCCAGCGCGAAGATCCGCGCGATCAGCTTAGGCAAGTCATGGATCAGACCCGCCGCATCCTCGTGCAGCATCATCTCCTGCGCGAGTTCGTAGAGCCGCTCCACATCTTCGCGGCGCTGCTCTGCCTGCCGCTTCTGCCGGCGCGCCCGCTCGGCCACCCGATTTACCACCACACAGGAAGCAATAAATGAGAAGAACGTCAGCCACTCCTGGCCGCTGGCCAAACGCAGTGTCCGGTACGGAGGTAGAAAAAAATAATTGAATGAAAGTGCGCAGAAGGCAGCTATATAAAGTGCCAATCGCTGCCCTGTCTGGGTGGAAGACCAGACCACCAGCACAAGAAACGCCATCCCAGCCATGGTCGAGTCCAAGCCCAGCCAGACAAGCACACCCGTGGCCGCTACCGCAACCACGGTTCCGACGAGCCAGTGAACGATTCCCCGCGAATCAGCGAGACTTTCCATCACGTTCATGGCATAGATCATACCCGCCCGCGCAGATGATGGTATCTTTGGTGGAAAGAAGAACGGACATGCCCGGCAGAATTTTGGTTATCGACGACGAACCGCAGATTACTCGCGTACTGCGCGCAGCACTCTCCGCGCAGGCCTTTGATGTGCGCACGGCCAATGACCCCGAAGAGGGGCTGCGGACCTTCAAAGAGTGGACACCCGACCTGGTGATCACCGATTTGATGATGCCCGGCCTGAGCGGAGTCGAGGTCTGCCGCGCCATCCGCACGCAATCGGCAATCCCGATTCTGGTTCTTTCCGTTCGCGACCACGAGCGCTCCAAGGTGGAGGCTCTCGACGCCGGCGCAGACGACTATGTGACAAAGCCCTTCAGCACGCAGGAACTGCTGGCCCGTGTGCGCGCACATCTGCGCCGCGCCCCTGAGCGGACTACCTCGGCCATCGAAGCCGGGGACTTCGTAATGGATTCAGCCGCGCACTCCATCACTGTTCTGGGCAAGCCAATTCACCTCACGCCAAAGGAATTCGATCTGCTGGTACATCTTGCCCGTCAAGCCGGCAAGGTCATCACGCATCGCGCGCTGCTGACAGCCGTCTGGGGTGCGCAGTCCGCCCATCAGCCCGAATACCTGCGCGTTTTCGTCGGCCAGTTGCGCAAGAAGCTCGAAGCCGAGACTGGCAAGCAGTACATCCAGACTGAACCCTGGGTCGGCTACCGCTTCGTTCCCGAGGGCTGGAACGGCAACGAAGAGTAGCGCAAGGCAGTTCTACATTTCGTCTTTCAATCAAGAACCTTATGGCTCCAAGATTCGCGGGCGCATTTTCGCGTCCCACTGATCCTTACGTTTTATTTAGGAAATCCTTTCGATACTCAAAGCAGACAAGAGACAGAATCATTCTTGAGCAGGCGATCTAAAAAACCCGCTCATTGAACCGCGGAGCTGCCATGCAAGATGCACAGATGTTGCTGTTCACCGGAATTTTCTTCGTCCTGGCGTTTCTCTACGTCAAGGCCTGCCAGAAGCTGAGGTAGCCTATGCAAACCGATCCGATCACCGTCGTCGCTCTGGTTCTATCCGCTCTGCTGTTGGGTTATCTGACTCTCACATTGCTCTTCCCGGAGAGGTTCTGACATGTCCGTCAACGGCTGGTTGCAGTTCGCCATCTACTCCCTGATTTTGCTTGCCACAGTGAAACCGGTGGGCATCTATCTAGCCCGCGTGCTGGAGGGCGAGCGCACATGGCTCGATCCTGTGCTGCGGCCCATCGAGCGGCTCATTTACAAGCTCTGCGGCGTACATGCCGAGAGCGAGATGAATTGGCGCGAGTACGCGTTTGGCGTGCTGGGCTTCTCGGCCGTCAGCATGATGCTGACCTACGGCATCGAACGGCTGCAGAATCACTTACCCTGGAATCCGCAAGGACTGGCCGCTGTCGGGTCTGATCTCGCCTGGAATACCGCCGCCAGCTTTACCACCAACACCAACTGGCAGTCCTATGTGCCTGAAGCCACGATGAGTTATTTGACCGAGATGGCCGGACTGGCTACGCACAACTTCTGGTCGGCAGCGGTGGGCATCGTGGTGGCAGTGGCGCTGATTCGTGGCATCAAGCGAACCAGTTCGGGCACCATCGGGAACTTCTGGGTCGACATGACGCGCTCAATCCTTTATGTGTTGTTGCCCGGTTCTCTCATCTATGCATTGCTGCTCGTCGGCCAAGGTGTTCCGCAAAACTTGAAGGCCTACACCGTGGCCCATCCCATCGAGCAGCCAGCGCAGATCCAGACCATCGGTCAAGGGCCGGTCGCATCACAAGAGGCCATCAAGATGCTGGGGACGAATGGCGGCGGCTTCTTCAACGCCAACAGCGCTCATCCTTTTGAAAATCCAACGCCCCTCTCGAACTTCCTGCAGATGCTCTCGATCTTCATCATTCCGGCTGGGCTTACCTACACGCTGGGCCGCATGACCGGCTCGCCGGGCCACGGATGGGCTGTGCTGGCCGCCATGTTCGCGCTCTTTGCCGTTGGCTTCACAACCGTTTACTGGGCCGAATCGCAGCCGCATCCGCTGATTCACACGGCCGCACAAACCGGCACGGCAACCGCTCCCGCTGGCAACATGGAGGGCAAAGAGGTCCGCAACGGCATCGCCGCCAGTTCGCTCTTCGCCACCATCACGACGGACGCCAGTTGCGGAGCCGTCACCGGCATGCACGACAGCTTTACGCCCATCGGCGGCATGGTTGTTCTCACCAACATCATGCTCGGCGAGGTGGTCTTCGGCGGCGTCGGTTCCGGACTCTACGGCATCCTCATCATGGTGGTGCTCTCGGTCTTCATCGCCGGTCTGATGGTGGGCCGAACCCCTGAATATCTGGGCAAGAAGATCGAATCCTACGATGTGAAGATGTCCATGCTCTACGTGCTCATCTTCCCGTTCATCATCCTCTCGCTCACCGCGGTCTTTGTGCTCGCACCGACAGTCGGCCTCAGCAGTTTGAACAACCAAGGACCGCACGGACTGACCGAGATCCTGTATGCATTCACTTCGGGCGCGGGCAACAATGGATCGGCCTTCGCCGGACTCAACGCCAACACTTGGTGGTACAACGTGGCAATCGGCTGGGACATGCTCTTCGGACGTCTCTTCATGATGATCCCGGTGCTGGCTCTGGCCGGCAGTCTCGCCCAGAAGAAGAGCGTTCCTCCATCGCCGGGAACCTTCCCCGTGAATGGATCGCTCTTCACCGTGCTTCTGATCGGCGTGATCCTCATTTTGAGCGCGCTCACCTTCTTCCCTGCCCTGAGCCTGGGACCGATTCTGGAACACCTGCTGCTCAAGACTGGTCAGCTTTTCTAACCTGAACCGCATCACGGCAAGGGGAATGGACTGTCATGCTAGAAAAAAAGTCTCTCTGGAATACGGAAATCATGGGTCAGGCGCTCGTGGATTCGGTGCGCAAGCTCGATCCGCGCGGCATGGTCAAGAACCCGGTGATGTTTGTCGTCGAGGTGGGCTCGGTGCTCACTACGGCACTGCTCATCGACAACACGATCAACCATCGCCCCGGCTTTGGATTCAACCTTCAGATCACCCTTTGGCTGTGGTTCACGGTGCTCTTTGCCAACTTTGCCGAAGCGATGGCCGAGGGCCGCGGCAAGGCTCAGGCTGACACGCTGCGCAAGGCTAAGGGCGAGACGATTGCAAAGCGCTACACCGCTGACAACAGCCTGGAAGAGGTCGCCAGCGGCTTGCTGCGCCTGGGCGATGTGATCTACGTCGCAGCCGGTAGCTACATCGCTGGCGATGGCGAGGTGATCGAGGGCGTTGCCTCGGTGGACGAGTCGGCCATCACGGGCGAATCAGCTCCTGTCATCCGCGAGGCTGGCGGCGATAGGTCGGCCGTGACCGGCGGGACGAAAGTGCTCTCGGACTGGATCAAGGTCCGCATCACATCCAACCCCGGCGAGACCTTCCTCGACCGAATGATTGCGCTGGTCGAGGGCGCAACCCGCCAGAAGACTCCGAACGAGATTGCGCTGAGCATTCTGCTCTCTGGCCTCACGATTGTCTTTCTGCTAGCCGTTGTGACCTTGCAGCCCTTCGCCATGTACTCCAAGGCTCCGCAGACAGTCTTCGTGCTCGTCTCGCTGCTGGTCTGCTTGATCCCCACCACCATTGGCGGACTGCTCTCGGCCATCGGCATCGCCGGGATGGATCGCCTTGTCCAATACAACGTTCTGGCCATGAGCGGACGCGCCGTCGAAGCGGCTGGCGACGTCAATACACTGCTGCTCGACAAGACCGGCACGATCACTCTCGGCAATCGTCAGGCTACGGAGTTCATCCCCGCGCCAGATGTGAGCCACGAGAGGCTGGCCGACGCGGCGCAGCTTTCGTCGCTCTCGGATGAGACTCCCGAAGGCCGGTCAATTGTTGTGTTGGCGAAAGAAAAGTACGGCCTGCGCGGACGCGATCTGAGCGGCAGTCATACCGAGTTCGTTCCCTTCACCGCCCAGACACGCATGAGCGGAGTGAACCTACCCGGCGTGCGCATCCGCAAAGGCTCGGTGGATGCCATTGCTCGCTTTCTTGAAGAGCAAGGCACCACTCTACCCAAGAAGGTCCGCGACAGCGTGGAAGAGATCTCCCGTCAGGGTGGCACACCGCTTGTGGTCGCAGAAAACTCGACAGCTCTGGGCGCCATTCACCTCAAGGACATCGTTAAGGGCGGCCTCAAGGAGCGCCTTGCGCGTCTGCGCGCCATGGGCATCCGCACCATCATGATTACTGGCGACAATCCGCTAACCGCCGCTGTGATCGCCCGTGAGGCAGGCGTCGACGACTTCCTCGCCGAAGCCAAGCCCAAGGACAAGATGGACCTGATCAAGCGCGAACAAGCCAAGGGCAAGCTGGTGGCGATGACCGGCGACGGCACGAACGATGCCCCGGCACTGGCTCAAGCCGACGTGGGCGTGGCGATGAACTCCGGCACGCAGGCTGCGAAGGAAGCCGGCAACATGGTCGACCTGGACTCCAACCCGACCAAGCTCATTGAGATTGTCGAGATCGGCAAACAGTTGCTCATGACACGCGGCGCTCTGACGACTTTTTCCATCTCCAACGACGTGGCAAAGTACTTCGCCATCATCCCGGCCATGTTCGCCGGCGTCTTCCCGGTACTGAATGCGCTGAATGTCATGCACCTGGCCACGCCGCAGTCGGCTATTCTCTCGGCGGTCATCTTCAACGCGATCATTATTGTCGCGCTGATTCCACTGGCGCTGAAGGGCGTCAAGTACGAACCGAAGGCCGCGGATGTGCTGCTGCGCAACAACCTGCTGGTCTATGGATTCGGCGGCATCATCATTCCGTTCATTGGCATCAAGGCGATCGACCTGGCCTTGGTCGCCCTGCATTTGGCGTAACCTGCCGAGATTGAAGCTGCGGGCATTAGCCCGTACATTTTGTGCGGAAATACAACCGGGGCTTTAGCCCCTGAGGGTAGTGCCCAATGAGCTCGACCATGCATTCCACCGTATCCACTCTGGCTCCCGTTGCAACAGTGAAAGTCACTTCTACCAAGCACTCCGTCTGGATGACCTCGATCCGCTTCACCCTGGTCACGGCTCTACTGCTGGGTCTTGGCTACCCGCTCGTCGTCACTGGCCTTGCCGGACTGATCTTTCCGCATCAGGCAGGCGGCAGCCTCATCCAGCTCAAAGACGGCACGGTCATTGGATCGGAGCTTCTGGCCCAGAGCTTCACCAGTGACCGTTATTTCCATCCGCGCCCATCGGCCGCCGGAAGCGGCTACGACGCCTCAGCCTCGGGCGGATCGAACCTGGCCCAGTCCTCGAAGACCTTGGTAACCCGCATTCAGGGCGACATCGACAAGCTGGCCGCGCAGAACCCCGGCAAGCCCGTGCCCATCGACCTGGTGACGACCTCGGCCTCAGGCCTCGATCCCGACATCACTCCCGACGCCGCCTTCTATCAAGCCTCGCGTATCGCCAAGGCCCGCAATTTGAGTGAAGAGAGCGTCCGCCAACTCATCGCGCAGCACATCACGCCTCGCCAGCTTGGCCTGCTCGGCGAGCCGCGCGTGAATGTTCTCAAACTCAACCTCGATCTCGACAAACTCTCCAAGTAATGCGGCTTCCCCGCAATCGCAGGCGTCGCACTGGACCGGAGCAGTGCGACGTCTTTACCATCTGCTGATGGATATTGTGATTCTCGACGGCCAGCCTCTTACACTGGCCGAGATTGAAGCCGTATCGCTGGCCGCGTGCCCGGTGGCCGTTGCCCCTGCAGCCCTTGCCCGCATGGCCCAGAGCCGGAGCCTGATTGAGGAGATCCTGGCGGCGGGACAGACGGTTTACGGAGTCAACACCGGCTTCGGCAAGCTCTCCGACGTTCGCGTTCCACCCGACAAGCTGGCGCAATTACAAACCAACCTGGTGCGCAGCCACGCCGGCGGCGTGGGCCAGTCACTTTCAGAGGCCGAATCGCGGGCCATGATGCTGCTCCGCGCCAATGTGCTGGCCAAAGGCTTCAGCGGCTGTCGCCCGGAGCTGGTCGAGTTGCTGGTGGCACTACTCAACGCCGGAGTCCACCCGGTGATTCCCGAGAAAGGCTCCGTCGGCGCAAGTGGCGATCTGGCTCCGTTGGCGCATCTAGCTCTGGTCGTCATCGGTGAAGGAGAGGCGTTCTACAAGGGCGAGAGACTGCCCGGTGGCGAAGCCATGCGACGGGCAGGCGTTGCACCGATTGTGCTGGCTGCAAAGGAAGGTCTTGCGCTGCTCAACGGCACGCAAGCGATGACTGCCGTCGGCGCATTGGCCGTGGCGCGGGCCAGGCGGCTTGCGCAGTTGGCTGACTTGGCAGGAGCCATGTCACTCGAATCACTGAAGGGCACTCCTGACGCCTTCGATCCGCGCATTCAGGAGGTAAGGCCGCACGCCGGACAGATTCGCTCCGCGGCACATCTGGTCGAGCTGTTGGCCGCCTCGGAGATTCGCGAGGCCCATCGCGAACATGACTCACGCGTGCAGGATGCCTATTGCCTTCGCTGCATGCCGCAGGTGCATGGTGCAGTGTGGGATGCCCTGGAGCATGTGCGCGGAATTCTGGAGATTGAGTCGGGCTCCGCTACGGACAACCCGCTCGTCTTTCCGACGAACTCAAGCAATTCGCAAAGCGACGGAGTTGTGCTTTCAGGCGGAAACTTCCATGGAGCGCCCTTGGCCTACGCGTTCGATTACGCAGCTATCGTGCTCACCGACCTGGCAAGCATCACGGAACGGCGGATCGACCGGCTGCTGAACACGGACATCAATGAGGGGCTTCCGGCCTTTCTGTCACCCGATCCTGGACTCTCGTCCGGCTTTCTGATTGCACAGATTGTGGCCGCCGCGCTGATCAACGAGTGCCAGGTGCTCGCGCATCCCTCGTCGACGGGCAGCATTCCGACGGATGGGGGCAAGGAAGACCATGTTTCGATGGGCATGACCGGTGCGCTGAAGCTGCGGCAGATTGTCGAGAACGTCGAGCGGGTGGTGGCCATCGAGCTAATGTGCGCGGTGCAGGCGCTAGAGTTCCGGCGGCCACTCAAAGCCAGCCGGGAGGTTGAGCGGGCTCATGCGGCTGTTCGGGCGATTGTTCCGCGGCTTGAACAAGATCGAACGCTGGCGCCGGAGATCGAGGCGCTGGCCGCGGCAGTCCGGGCTGGAGCCTTCAACGAATGGTGCACTATTTGATGCTGAGATCGGCGTCTACATCCACCACGAGCGTCTCACCTTGAATCTGCACGGAATGGATCTTCAGCCGGTCCAGGCTGACTTTGTAGCCGGAGGAAGCGGTTGATCCTTCAAGGGCTTTGCGCAGCAGCTCCGCCGCGTTTACCTTCATTGCCGAGGGAATCTGGTGGCTCAGAAAGGGCGTCAGCACGAAGTTCAGCTCCTGATGGTCGCTGACGCGGTCGACACGGGCATCGCGGAAGCCGATCGTCTCGCCCTCGCCGTCTGGGGCTAGAGAAACCTCGGCCGGAAGCGAAAGAGAGATGCCGAGGCAAGCGCCACCCATCTTCTTTCCCAGCTTGGAATGGGTCTTCATGGTTACGACGAACCGGTCCTGAACAAAGCGCAGTTTCGGATCGTCTGCGTAGACGAAGCAGGGAGTTTGCGCGTTTCCTTTCAGGTAGTAACGGCCGTCGGGGCCGCTGAAAAGCTGCTGCTTCAGGGTGCGTTCCAGGGCCTCGCGGCTGACTTTGAGTTCAACAGCACCCGAGCGTAGGCCTGTCAATGCAACGATCGCAAGCGCAATCGCTGCCACTCTCCAAACTGTTGTCATACTCATATCATGCCACTCGGAACAAAGGCGGGGAAGTTTTGCACAATAGTGTAAAGGGCGACCTTCGGATCAAAGCGGAGTTCATCGCGTTTATATTATTCATATTAAACACTTTATAATCCATTACTCAGCCAGAAGCCGATGACGGAATGTTCATGTTCATGTGCAATTTTGCTATTGATTTTTGAAGTAAAAATCCGTAAAATAAGAATGTAATCTCTCGTCTGGACCGACAGCATCCTCTGTACGATTGTCCAGGATTTACAGGTACAAAACCTCTATTAAGGACAACAAAACAAATGGCAAAGCGTCGTGGAAATCCGAATTGGGGCAAGCCGGAGCCCATTGGCCCGGTAGTGCCCACGGTGACCTCCTTCGAGCAAATCGTGAGGGAGTTCAAGCTCAGCCCGGACCAGTATATCCGGTCCACCCGTCTGCGGGAGTGGGCGCGCAGGAACAAGAACTCCAAGTACATCCCCGAGGCTCTTTTAGAGGCCTGGGGCTTTGAGATTGAGTCGGCGTTGTAGTCGCCATTCCGCCAGTTTTCGTAAGCAAAAGCGCCGCCTTCGGGTGGCGCTTTTGCTGTTTTTGGGGGGCGACGATCAGTGCCGCCGAATGGCGAGAATTCCGGTAAAAAGCGCGCAGAAAACATTCTTCTTATGCGAATAAGTTTTTTGGCAAAAAACTGGGCGAAAACGGGTGCAACAGATGCGTTTCGCCGTCCACCATTCATCCGTCCCCGGTCCCCAAGAGCTAGGGACCGGGGGCACCCTCAGGGATGTTTGGAAAACTCACCGGGACCGGGGCCACCCCCCGTGTAGTGATGATTCTCACAAGGCTCACAGTTCTTGTTGTGAACAAGGAAGCCAATTTCACCGACGAAGTAGTCGTGGACTTTGGCGAAAGACCACGATTACTCGCGTCATCAACTACCTATCATCAAAGAGCGCTCCTGCCCAAAAACCGTCTGAGCTTCTGGGTCTCCGTCGAAAAAGCGTTCCCAATACCCGACCTCTGACCAGGTCCGTGGGCCAAACGTGTATTCACGCTCACCTTTCTTGCAGACCACCCAGTTCTTAGGAATTGACTGATCTGTCACATCAAACAGTTCTCCTCCGAAAAGCGCAGGCGTGTGCTTGTCGTTGCCGATCAATCGAAATGAAACATGATTATCAGCACTAAAGCTGACGCAAAGCACATCGTATTCGCGTCCGATAGTAAGCCAGCGGTCCCCTTCTGGAGGGATCGCTCCTTCGAACGACGGTTTTGTACATCGGACACGCATAAGAATCCCTCACTTGTAGATCGTTGGGGCGGGTGGCGCACCCTAAGTTATTGAAATCCTGACCATCCCCAAAAAGCCGGGTGCCCCATCCTTCCACGTACTTAGTGGAAAGGTGGGAACCACGAACCTCGACCAGCTATTTTGTTTTCCGCTAGACCTTCCAGAAGCATCCAGCCCAACCTTGCCAAAGCGAATCCCGCACGTCTTGCAGAGAATTACTTCTCGCCGATCGGTAGTAAGTGTAACTCAAAGTGCCCTCGGGCATTCAAGGTCTCCCAGGTCTCAAAGGCGAGACCTGGGGCACCCAATCATTTGTGGTTAGAAGCCGTTTCATAACCGACTGCTGAATATTTTCGAGATTTCCCTCAGGGGCTAAAGCCCCCGATTCTTTTGCTACTTCTGCGGCACGGCTGAAGCCGTGCCCTATCAAAACCTGGTTATGAAACAACCTCCAGTCAGACTTGGGGCCATCCGCAGTTCGGTCTTGATTGAAAACGTCACCGGGACCGGGGCCAGCCGCCCACGGTTTGATCCACGGCTTTTGCTGTTTGCGGCGGCATCGGCGAGAATGAAAGAGTCGCTATGCCTGATTCCTCTCGTACCTTCGAAGCTCCTTTCACCGACGTTCCTGGCGCGCTGGCCGAGATTCGTGCCGGGCGCATGGTGGTTGTGGTCGACGATGAGGACCGCGAGAACGAGGGCGATCTGACGCTGGCCTCGGAGTTTGTGACTCCGGAGGCGATCAACTTCATGGCCAAGTTTGGCCGGGGATTGATCTGCCTGACGCTGACCGAGGAGCGCGCCGACCATCTGCGTCTCTTTCCGATGACCGCGCAGAACTCTTCGCGCTTTGGCACGGCGTTCACTGAAACCATCGAGGCTCGCGAGGGAGTGACGACGGGCATCTCGGCAGCCGACCGGGCGCATACGGTCAAGACAGCCATCGATCCCAAGTCAACGGCGGCGGATCTGGCGCGGCCGGGGCACATCTTTCCGCTGCGAGCTCGCAAGGGTGGCGTGCTGGTGCGTGCGGGGCAGACTGAGGCCTCGGTGGATCTGGCACGGATGGCGGGGCTGAATCCTTCAGGCGTGATCTGCGAGATTATGCGCGACGATGGGGAGATGGCGCGGATTCCGGATCTGATTCCCTTTTGCAAGGAACATGGGCTGCGGATACTGACGGTTGCCGAGCTGATCCGCTACCGGTTGCGGCACGAACGGTACATAGTGCGCGCTGGCGAGAGCCGCATCCAGACACGCTATGGCGAGTTTCGCATGATCGCTTATGAGAGCCAGGTGAACGGCGGTGAAAGCCACATTGCGCTGGTGCGCGGCGATCTTTGCCCGGAGTGCCCGGCATTCAATACCGGGCCGGCAGTTGGCTATCTGCCGGGAGAGGCGGGCCTGCCGGTCTTCGGCGAGCAGCAACTGCGGCCCCCCTGCGAGCATCCGGTGCTGGTTCGCGTACACACGCGCTGCACGGCTGGCGACCTGTTTGCCGCCGACTGCCACTGCCGGGAGATCCTGGATCAATCGATGCGCATGATTGCCGAAGAGGGCTGCGGCGCAGTGCTTTATCTGCACAATACATCGCGGGGATTCGAGATCGAACACGCACCGACTGCTACCAGCACCTTTGAGCCTGACGGAGCAGCGACGTTGCCTGCGGCGCCGGACTCGGATGTTGGGCGGCTGATTCTGCATCGGGAACTGAGGGCGCGGGAAGGCTCACAGGCGCGCACGGGGCGCAATCTGCGGGCGATCGGACTGGGCGGCCAGATTCTCTCGGATCTTGGCATACGCCGCATTCGGCTTTTGTCGAATACACCCATGCACATTCCGGCACTGGAGGGCTTTGGCCTGGAGATCGTCGAGCAGGTGGGAATTCCGGTGGAGGAGTGCACTCGGGTGGTTTGAGAGGTCTTGAGAGGCAAATTCCACACGAATTCGCCATGGGACTGACCTTATTTGGACAAAAATTGTATTCAATTGATCACCAAGCATCACGGTAAACCTGTAAGATTAGCAAAGCTATCCGGTGGGAAGAATCGACATCGGCGGTCATGCGTAGAAATACCTTCGCAACTGACTCGTCACGATGCGGCCAAGCTTTTGGATACCACCATACTCGCACTTCTACTCGCACGAGGAAAGGTTGGATCCGATGAGCGTTCATTTGGTCAATCCCAGTGATAATGCGTTCGGCACGGCAGTCATCACACCGCGATGGCTATTTGTGCTTGCGGCAGCTACGCCACAGGCGGCGGGAGATCCGATTCTCGTCGATGAGTCTCTCGAACAGATTGTGCCAGAGACGATTCAGCCGGGCGACATTGTGGGCATCAGCGTTCACACGGGCAATGCACTGCGCGGCTACGAAGTGGGCAGGATGGCACGCGAGCGTGGCGCGACGGTGATCTATGGCGGAATTCATGCGA
>Ga0302323_100000055_pt1 | contig 68945 bp, 44 predicted proteins | sample Fen_T0_3_FD_201950 | JGI IMG/M metagenome (GOLD analysis project Ga0302323, IMG submission 201950) | Peat permafrost microbial communities from Stordalen Mire near Abisko, Sweden - Fen_T0_3 | ecosystem: Environmental > Terrestrial > Soil > Wetlands > Permafrost | place: Sweden: Abisko...
ACGGCCGGGGAGCGAGTGATTTTTGAGAACGAACATTTCACGGCATTGGTGCCATGGTGGGCTACATGGCCTTTTGAGGTGATGCTCTTGAGCCGCCGACACCTGGGCGCGATGCCGGAGCTGAACGACGACGAGCGGGATGGGCTGGCTGATGCGCTAAAGCGGCTGGCCACGCGCTTCGACAATCTCTTTGAGACCAGCTTTCCGTACACGATGGGTTTTCATCAGACGCCGACGGACCGCGAGGCTCATCCGGAGTTTCACTTTCATGCGCACTTTTATCCTCCGCTGCTTCGCTCGGCCACGGTGCGAAAGTTCATGGTGGGCTTTGAGATGCTGGCGATGCCGCAGCGGGACATCACGCCCGAGGAGGCGGCGCGGCGGCTGCGCGAGTGTGCGGAGGAGCATTTTTGGCCGCGAAGCTGAGAGCTCGATTCCCTTCCCGGCCGGAAAACGTCACAATAACGCGTGGACCCAATTCAAACCCATGAACGTGCGGGAGGAAGGCTGCGGCGCGGCTGCCGGTTGGTAGCGCTGCGTGCCGTTTGCGGCGCGTTTCTGCTGGCTGCGGCGCTGAGCCACGCGCAGGAAGAGCCGGGGATTCTGGAGCCATTGCCACCTGCGGGCCAGGAGACGCAGGCGGTTGCCGAAAGTGTCCCGGTTAGCGTGGTTGCGACCCTGCATGGCGTGGTGCGGAATGCGGCTACCGGCGAGCCGCTGCCACGGGCACTGGTCGAGATCGAAGGCAACGCCGAGGCAGGCGTGCTGACCGACGGCGAGGGGCGGTTTGAGCTTTCTGGCGTACCGGTGGGGCCGCAGACGATCAAGGTTCGCAAGCCGGGCTTTCAGGACCGCCCTTACGCAACTGAAGATGTGAGCTACCAGGGCGAGGGCCCGGCGCACAACGTGCTGGTAGCGGCCGAGATGCCTGCGCTGGATTTTGCACTTACGCCGACCTCGGTGATTCACGGCCGGGTTGAATTCTCGACAGGCGACCCAGGGCAGGGGTTCACGCTGACGCTGCTCAAGCAGGTGGTGCGCAATGGCCGGGCAGTCTGGGCGCAGAATGGAACGACCAAGACCAACGGAGAGGGGGCGTATCGCTTTGCGGGCCTGCCTGCCGGGATTTATGCGCTCTATACGCAGCCAGTGATGGAGAGCGAACCGGCGGTGACCGAGGTGGCTTCCGGAGCCAGGGTTGCGCGGGAGGGCTTCGCGAGCGTTTTTTACCCTGGGGTGCGGGAGTTCTCGGGAGCGACGCGCATACGGCTCGCGGCGGGTCAGCAGGCTGAGGCTAATTTGCTGTTGACACCGGAGCCGTTCTACTCGGTTACTGCGACGGCGATTTTGCCGAACGGGAAGACATACGGTGGCGAAGCGTACAAGCAGGGCTTCATCCCGTCTGGACCAGCCTTAACAGTCGAAGTGCAGGACGCTTCTGGCAGCCGGCTGGCTTACTCCGCACAGTTTGACACGGAGTCGCACACCATCCAGGCCAAACTGCCGAATGGAACGTACACGCTTCTCGCTGTATCGAGATTTGTCGATGTTCAAATCGCAACACACCGGCATTCTGAATTCTTGTGGGGCAATGCGGAGTTTTCCGTTGAGGGTCATGAGGTACCCAACCTGCACATTGCGCTCGCGTCTATGCCCGCTTGGGTGATTCACCTGAGCACCTTGCATGCTTCTACGCAAAATGGCACATACGCCAGCAAGCAATTGCAGACACCGGTTGCGGTGGCAGCGGTCCAAGCCGAACAAGCACTCATGGAAGGCGGTGATACTTACTTCACAACAACAGACGAGGGATCGGATCGAATGGAACTTAGTCGATACGCACTCGGTCCTCATTGGCTCAGTACGCAGGTTAGCGACTCTAACTTGTGCGTGGGCTCATTTTCGGCGGGAGCGATCAATCTGGCTCGTGAACCGCTGAATATTGCGCTGGGCGCAACGCCGCCGCCGATGGAGCTGACACTGCGCGACGACTGCGCGAAGCTCACATTGCAACTGCCTCCGGCGCTCTCTGAGTTCCTGCCGGGAGACGAGCCGTTTTACACGGTCTATGTGGTTCCGGACTTCGACACAACGGCCGATATTCCGCCGATGAACATGCATGCCTCCTCCGGTCCGACGCTGACGGTGGAGGGACTGACGCCGGGGAGCTATCACGTTTATGTCTTCGACCGGCCCATCCGACTGGAGTATCGCAACCCGGCAGTGATTGCGGCTCTGCCCAAGCCAGGGCAGGCGGTTACGCTGACTGCCGGAGCCACGAGCAGCCTTGTGCTGGAGGTTCCGGAGCGATGAAGAGAACCCCCGACGCAATCACACAAAGAGTTTCTTTCGCAATCCCAACCCTCTGCGCCGTTACTTTCTGCATTGCCGCCGCAATAGGCGGGCTGGCGCAGGCTGCTCCTGCAGTCGCGCCCGTAACTGCCTATCGCATCGCTGGAACGGTGGTGAATGCGGTTACGGAAGAGCCGGTGCGGAGGGCGACTGTGGCGGTGCTCTCCGAGACGAATCGCGAAGTGATCGAGTCAGTGGTGACGGACAACGAGGGACGGTTTTCTCTAGAGGGCCTGGCGGCGGGCAAGTATCCGCTGACGGCCTCGAAGCGGGGATTTCTCACCGGCTTCTTTGAGGAACACGACGGCGGGTATAACTCGGCCATTGTGACCGGCGAAGGCCAGGAGACTGGCAATCTTCTCTTCCGGCTCAACCCCGGCGCGAGATTGCATGGAGTGGTTTTGGGCGATGGCGACGACCCGGTCGAGGGCGCTTCAGTGATGCTCTTCCTCAAGCCACACGGCCACAATCCGGGCGTAAGAATCACGCAAGCGAGCAATGCCACGACCGACGATGCGGGGAATTACGAGTTCAATGATCTGGCGCCGGGCGAATACTTGCTGGCGGTCTCGGCGAAACCGTGGTTCGCGATGAACCGCTTCATTGCCGGACAACGACAAAAGCCGGAAAACGACCCCGCCGCTGCGCTCGACGTGGCATACCCTGTGACTTTCTTCAATTCGACATCGGATGAAAGCTCCGCAACCCAGATTGTGCTGACGCCGGGCAGTCGCGAAGAGGCCAATATCAACCTGCATGCGGTCCCTGCGCTGCACCTAACAGTGGAGGTATTGGCGGATCAGAAAGGAATAAAGAGTCTGGCACAATTGCGCCAGACCGTCTTCGGAACAGAGTTTCTCGGCGATCGCTGGCAGACTTCACTCTATACTCCAGTCGGCTTAGCCGAATTCACCGGCGTGCCTCCCGGCCACTACGAGTTGACGCAGGGCGATCCTCCACGCATCGTGGAACTGGACGCCACAACCAGTCAACAGATCGATCCCAGCCTTGGCATACCGACCATGGCCGTCTCCGGAAGCCTGCGGGCGACCTTTGGCTTTGTTCTTCCGGAGAGTTTGACTGTCATTTTCATCCCATTCGGCGACACGCAGGGACGAACACCGCTACAAGCCAATTGCGTCAAAGGTTCATTCGCCCTCGATGCTGTTCCGCCTGGGGTTTGGAAGCTCTTCGCTTACAGCCCCGGCAAGACGTTGTCGATCGGCTCGATCTCTGTGGGCGGGCGGATGCAGGCCGGAAATTCGTTGACGGTGCGAGACAAACCAGTACGAGTGGAGGCGGCGGTCAGCCTGGGCGAGACGCAGGTCAAGGGCTTTGCTCGCAAGGCCGGCAAAGGCATGGCCGGGGCGATGATCGTATTGGTCCCTCGGGATCCTGCGGCGAATGACGACGAGTTTCGCCGCGACCAGTCGGACTCGGACGGCAGCTTCACTCTGCGTGATGCGGTTCCGGGGGAGTACACCGTGGTGGCGATCGAGGAGGGCTGGGAGCTGGATTGGGCACGGCCGGAAGTGATCGGCCGGTATCTTGACCAGGGAATCGCGGTGACGGTGACCGGGGGTTCGGAAAAGCTGTTGCGGCTCCCCGAGGGGGTTCCGGTGCAAGGCCGTTGAGAAGAATTTGGCATAAGGGGGCGGCGGGGACTTCATCGAACAGGGGTGGAAAGGATAGTCTAGATGAGGATTGTCTAGACGTAGCCCATCGAGGCTATGAGACCCGCTTGGGGGGAAGCCCCGGAGCGGCAGATAAGACACAGCAAGGCGTTAAGGAGAGTCCCAAGTTGAAGAGGAAGTTCTTGTTTGCCATTCTGGCCGCCGTTTCGGCCGCATTCATGTCGCTGGCGGCCACAAGCCAGGTTGCCCTTGATCGTCCTGCCCGGCCAGAGAAGACTACGCCGACGTACAAATGGGAGGCCTTTGCCGGCGCTGGCTATACCAGCCTCAACCAGGTCAACCAGTCGCGCAACGGCTTGCTGGGCGTGAATGCGGCAGTGACGCGCAATTTTGGCAAGTACTTTGGCCTGACCGCCGATGGTGGCTACTATGCCTACACCTACAACTCGAGCAACCCCGGCAACCCGACGGTGGACATGGTCCTGCTAGGCCCGGTCTTTCACGCCCCGCTGTTTGAGCGTCTCGATGGGTTTGTTCATGTGCTGCTGGGTGGCGAGCACACCTCTGGCGGGAGCACCATTCCCAAGATCTCCTTTGCCGGGGGCGCTGGCGTCGGCCTGGACTACAAGCTGAAGAATCCTCGCTTTGCGATTCGACTCTCGGGCGACTCGATTATTTCGTCCTTTGTCCAGGATCCGGACCACCTGGGATACTCACCTCATGCACACCGTAATGCGCGCGCCGCCTTCGGTGTGGTGTACAAGTTCTGAGATGGCGTGGGCCGGGATGAACCGGCCTGCAGCTTCGGCAACAAAGAGTCGGACGAGGAGATTAGACGACCGCAACCTGGCGCATTTTTTTGGGGCAAGCAGAGCTGACGAATCAATTGCTTCCGTCCCAGCGCTTTGGTGTGAACTCAGCTGCGACGCCGAGTGGGACATACGCAGGCTGTCGATGGCAAAGAAGACCGGTGAACGAGGAACGGTGTTCATGGAAGCGAAGACTCATAAACTGACGTTTGGCGAAAAGACAGGCTATGCCTTCGGCGATGCGGCCTCCAATCTGTTTTGGATGACCTTCGTTTATTTTCAGAGCAAGTTTTATACCGATGTTTTCTTCTATACTCCCGACGCCAAGCTGGAAGACACACTGCTGAAGAAACTCGCGGTCCTGCTTCTTCTCACACGTATTTTTGATATGGGTTTTGATCTCTTCATGGGCGTAATGGGAGATCGGACCAGAACACGATGGGGCAAGTTCCGGCCTTATCTTCTCTGGTTTGCCGTTCCCTTCGGCATCATCAGCTTTCTTACCTTTACCACGCCGGGGTTTAGCCCTAATGGGAAGCTGATCTATGCCTACATCACACTCTCTCTGTTCATGATGGTTTATTCGGCAATCAATATTCCCTACTCCGCGTTGATGGGGGTAATTTCGCCCGATTCGCAGGAACGCACGAGTGTTTCGTCGTACCGGTTTGCCTTTGCATTTGGGGCCGGTCTGGTTGTCCAGTCCCTGACGCTTTATCTGGTGGACTACTTCGGAAGGGTGAAGCCGGAGATGGGCGGGATGCTGCTGGCCACGGCCAAAGCCCACGGGTATCAACTGACGATGGGCATCTATGCCGTTGTAGCTGTCGCTCTATTCTTCCTGACCTTTGCGCTGACAAAAGAGAGAATACAGCCGGCTCCTCAGAAGACTTCGCTGAGACGGGACCTGACAGACTTGGTATCAAATGTTCCGTGGCTCATCCTCTTTTTTGTCGGGACACTTACGGTCTGCGCGGTTGCCATCCGCGGCGGAGCGATTCTTTATTACTTCCAGTACTACGTGGGCAATGAAAAACTGGCCGCAACTTTCATGGTTGCCGGTACTCTGATGTCCTTGCTGGGGACGATCCTAATTCAGCATGTTACGAAGTTCGCAGGCAGAAAGGCCACTTACATTGGTCTCGCAGTGCTGGGCTCGGTTTTCCTGGTTGTTTCTTACTGGGTGAGGCCAGAGCAAGTGGCGCTGATGTTCGTCTTTCAGGTGCTCTACAGTGCGGTGACGGGGCCGACCTCGGCAGTGCTGTGGGCGATGTTTGCCGACTCGGCCGATTACTCAGAGTGGCGCACCGGACGGCGAGCGACCGGGTTAATTTTCTCTGCGGCGGGCATGTCTAACAAGCTCGGCTGGGCTATCGGCGGGCCGATGGCTGTCTGGCTGTTGGCCAGTTTTGGATACCAGGCCAGCGTGGCGCAGACGCCTCATGCACTGCATGGCATCTTGCTGCTGTTTACAGTGATTCCTGCGGCCGGCTTCCTGCTGACCGGCTTGGGCCTTGTCTTCTATCCGCTCAACGAAGCAAGGATGAAGAAGCTGCAAGGCGAGTTGCAGGCGAGACAGGCAGTCGGCGGCTCGGATCATATTGCCTTAACTGCCGCAATTTTGGATATTGAGCAGAGGCTTCTTTGATTCTGTCGATGTTTCTGTAATAGGACACGCCTTCAGTCATGCCGTAACGATCCAATATTGACGCGGGCTTTAGCCCCCGATGAAATCTCTCTCGAATTTATAGGAGATCAACACGCCATGCAATTCGGCCATTTTGACGACGCAAACAAAGAGTATGTGATCACCCGTCCAGATACTCCACGGTCATGGAGTAATTATCTTGGCACAACAGATTATGGCGCGATTATTACCAATAATGCCGGGGGATACAGCTTTTATAAGTCGGCCGCGATGGGGCGGTTCATGCGGCTGCGCTTTAATGCTGTGCCGATGGATCAGCCGGGACGTTATATCTATCTGCACGACCATGACAGCAAGGATTATTGGTCGGCGTCGTGGCAGCCAGTTGGAAAGCCGCTCGATAAGTATAAGTCGGTGTGCCGTCATGGAAGCGCTTATACAGTGATTTCGTCGGAGTATGACGGCATAGCATCCGAGACGACTTACTTTGTTCCGCTGGGCAAGAACTTCGAGTGCTGGCATGTGAAAGTCACGAATCTTAGCGGAAAGCCGCGAGAGTTAAGTGCTTTCACCTATGTGGAATATGCCGGTAACTGGGATGCATGGAACGACCTGATCAATCTGCAATACACACAGCACACGGTGAGGATGGAGGTCAATGATAACATCATCGACCATGGAACCAACGTCAATATTCCTTTGATGCCCGATAACTTTGCGGAGAAGGATCAGGGGCGTCATACCTTTCAGGCATTGGTTGGTGCTGAGATTATTGGCTATGATACAGACCGCATGGCCTTTCTTGGGAGTTATGGAGGCTACGGTAATCCCGAAGTTGTCGAACGGGGACAATGTACTAACTCGCTGGCGGTGGGTGATAACGGCTGCGGCACTTTGCAGGCGAAGATCAGCCTCGCGCCCGGAGAGACGAAGGAGTTTCTTGTCCTGATGGGCATTGGCCGCGCCCGCGAGGAAGGAAAGGCAGCGGCGGCAGAGTTCGGCAGCATGGAGAAGGTTCGCGAGGAGTTAGCCAAACTGAAGAGTTACTGGCACGGGCGGATCGCGGGAGTTACTGTGGAGACTCCAGACGCCGAATTGAACAGCACGCTGAATATGTGGGGGCCGTTCAATTGCCTGATGACTTATGCCTGGTCGCGCGCAGCGAGCTTGATTTATGCGGGTGAACGCGATGGGCTGGGGTTCCGTGACACGGTGCAGGACATGCTGGGAGTGATGCACACGATTCCGGAAGAGGCCGGCAAGCGGCTTGAGTTGATGATTACCGGACAGGTCTCGACGGGCGGCGCCATGCCGGTTGTGCGGCAGTTCGATCATCACCCCGGAAAAGAGCAGGCTCCAAAGGAAGAGGAGTATCGATCTGACGATTGTTTATGGCTCTTCAATGCGATTCCGGCTTATGTAAAAGAGACGGGCGATCTTGCCTTCTATAACAAAGTGTTGCCGTATGCGGACAAGGGCGAAGACTCGGTGATGGGCCATCTGAAGCGGGCGATTCAATTCAATTTAGAGCGTTCAGGAGCGCATGGGCTGCCCTGCGGGTTGTCTGCCGATTGGAATGATTGCATTCGTTTGGGGCAGAGGGGCGAATCGACTTTCGTGGCGTTTCAGTTACGTTTTGCCCTTCAAGTCTATCTCGAAATAAGCCGGATTATGGTTGCGCCTGAGGAAGAAGTTTGGGCAAAGGATGAGTTAGCCAAGCTGGACGTCCACCTCAAGCAGGATGCGTGGGATGGGGAGTGGTATCTGCGCGCCTATCGTGAAGACGGCTTCAAGTTCGGCTCGAAGGAAAGCGCCGAGGGCAAGATCTTTCTAAGCCCGCAATCCTGGGCACTGATCAGCGGACACGCCAGCCCGGATCGTGCGGCGCGGACGATGCAGTCTGTGCGCGAGCGGCTGGCGACTGAGTACGGCTTGATGATCTGCGACCCGCCTTATGTCGAGACGGACTTTCATGTGATGCGGGCGGCGCTCTTCAATGCGGGGCTGAAGGAGAACGGATCGATCTTCACGCACACACAGGGATGGGCAGTGATTGCGGAGACACTGCTTGGTCACGGCGATCTGGCTTATGAATATTTCAGAGCCTACCTGCCTGCCGCATACAACACCCGCGCCGAGCTTCGGCAGATTGAGCCGTATGTCTACTGCCAGTTCACACACAGCAAGTCGAGTCCGCGATTTGGCTCGTCGCGCGTGCCGTGGCTGAGCGGCTCGGCGGCGTGGTCGTTTTACGCTGCCACGCAGTACATTCTCGGAGTTCAACCGGAGTATGGTGGCCTGAGAGTGGATCCCTGCATTCCGTCGGCATGGAAGGGATTCAAAGTCAACCGCATCTTTCGCGGAAAGAAAGTAGCGATTGAAGTAAGGAACCCGGCCGGTGTTCAAAAAGGCGTGAAGAAGTTTGTTCTCAATGGGAAGCAGCTGGAGGGGAACTACATTCCGGTTGGCGATCTACGTGCGGAAAACCTGGTGGAAGTGGAGATGGGATAGGCGCGGCCTCGGAAGCATCGGGATTCCGCCATCGTGTACACTGAATTCAAGACTTAACAGCCACAGGATTCACCTTGGATTCTCTTCTGCAAGATCAAGCACCAGCTCTGCTGAGCGGTGACGAAGCAGTTGCTTTGGCCGCCATAGACGCCGGAGTTGCACTCGGCACAGGCTATCCCGGAACACCCTCGACCGAAATTCTGGAAACCTTTGAAAAGCTTGGCGGGCGAGCTCAGTGGTCACCCAATGAAAAGGTGGCGCTGGAAGTCGGCATTGGCGTTGCGTTTGCCGGTGCGCGCTCTCTTGTAACCATGAAGCATGTCGGGCTGAATGTTGCCGCAGACCCTTTGTTTACCGTGGCGTATACGCGGCTGGACGGCGCTCTGATCGTGGTTTCGGCTGACGATCCGGGGATGGCTTCAAGCCAGAACGAACAGGACAATCGGCGCTATGCGCTGGCCGCGGGCGTGCCGATGATTGAGCCGTCGGATTCGCAGGAAGCCTACGAGTTCACGCTGCGGGCAATCGAGATTTCGGAACGCTGGCAGGTGCCGGTTTTGCTGCGCATGACGACGCGGGTCTGCCATTCAAAGACCATCGTCCGGCGCGGAACGGTTGCGATTCCCGCCGTGCGTCCGGCACATTTCGAGCATGATTATCCATCGCGCGTGAGAATTCCGGCCTATGCCAAGCCGGCGCATCGACGACTACGCAAGACGCTCGCAGAGATTGCCACATGGAATGACGCGGAGGGGCCAAACCAGATTGTCGCGGGCTCGAAGTCGCTCGGCATTATTACCTCGGGGATTTCGTTCCAGCATGTGCGCGAGGCTGCTCCAGAGGCAAGCGTGCTGAAGCTGGGCGTGACGTATCCGCTGCCACTCGAGCGCATGAGAGCCTTTGCAGCGAGCGTCGAACGCTGCGTGGTGATTGAAGAGGGCGATCCTTATCTTGTCGAAGCCGCGCGCACGGCAGGCATCGCGGTCGAGGACAAGGCTGAGATCTTCCGCTTTGGTGAATTGAGCGCGAGCCGTGTGCGGCGTATCCTCGACGGCGATTGTTCGCCGGAGGCCAAGCCTGTTCCCGGCAAGCCGCCGGCTCTTTGCCCCGGCTGTCCGCATCGCAGTGTTTACACTGTGCTGCGAGATCTGAATTGCATCGTTGCCGGTGATATCGGCTGTTATTCGCTGGGTGTGCTGCCGCCCTTTGAGGCGATGGACACGCTGGTCTGCATGGGCGCGGCGATCGGCGTGGGCCTCGGCTTCCGTCATGTGCTGCCGCCCGAGGATGCGAAGCGCGTGGTGAGCGTGATCGGCGACAGCACATTCGTACACAGCGGCATCACGGGCCTGGTCGAGATGGTCTATAACCCGCCGGCATCGGGACATGTGCTGCTGATTCTCGACAACGGAACCACGGCAATGACGGGCATGCAAGAGCATCCGGGAACCGGGCGCACCCTGGCTCATGCCCAGACCGGCAAGGTGGTCTTCGAGGATCTTGCGCGTTCGCTCGGCATTCGCAATGTGCACGTTATCGATCCGACGCAAGACCTTGGGAAGTTTCAGGAGTTGATCCAATCGTGCCTGGATAAGGCGGAACTTTCCGTTGTAATTGCACGCCGCGATTGTTTGCTGGCGACCCGCGCGATCCGCGAGTATGAGAGGTGCAATGAGCAGCCGACCGACTAATGTGGTGATCGCAGGACTGGGCGGGCAGGGCGTACTCAAGGCCTCCGACATTCTGGCCGATGTCGCTTTCAGCTCCGGCCTCGACGTGAAGAAGAGTGAGTTGCACGGGATGAGCCAGCGAGGCGGCTCCGTGTCGAGCGATGTGCGATTTGGCGAGCGTGTTTTCAGTCCGATGGTGCCAGAGGGCGATGCGGATTTTCTGGTGGTCATCGCTGAGGACCAGATTCCTGTGAACGCGGCGGCGTTGCGCCAAGGCGGCGTTCTTATCGAGCCTTCTCAAATCGATGAGTCCGCGCTGAGCAACAAGAAGAGCATTAATGTGGCACTGCTGGGCGTGTTGAGCCGTCACTTGCCCTTCACCGTCGAGGCATGGACCGCCGCACTTATGCGCCACCTGCCGGAGAAGGTGCACGAGGCAAATCTTCGATCGTTTTCTATCGGGCGAGCCACCGAGCCAGCCATGGAGCGAGAAAGATGAATTCAACTTTGGAAACTCGAGTTGCTGACTGCCATCCCGCGAGCGTGCCGGATTACATTCCGGTTCCCGAGCTTCGCGACTTGCAGTTGGGGCGCATGCAGGCCGTGGTTACGCGAGCCTGGCAGCAGGTCAAGCTCTTCCGCTCGCGGATGAACGATCGCGGGATCGAGCCGGGCGATATCCGTTCGCTTGAGGACATCGCAAAGCTGCCGTTTACGGTGAAGACCGATCTGCGGGATACCTATCCGACGGGGCTCTTTGCCAGTTCGATGAAAGACGTCGTCCGCCTTCATGCATCCAGCGGAACGACGGGCAAGCCCATCGTCGTTGCCTACACGAGAGAAGATATCGACGTGTGGACCTCGGTGCTGGTCCGGTGCCTGGCAGGCTGTGGGCTGCATCGCGGAGACATCATTCAGGTCGCTTATGGCTACGGGCTTTTCACCGGAGGTCTTGGCGCGCACTACGGCGCAGAGGCGCTGGGAGCAGCGGTAATTCCGGCATCGGGCGGCAATGCCGACCGGCAGATCATGCTGATGAAGGACTTTGGCGTGACGGCGATGTGCTGCACGCCGACTTATTTTTTGCACCTGATCGATCGCGCAGCCGATCTCGGCGTTGACTTGAGAGAGTTGCCGCTGCGTGCAGGCGTCTTTGGCGCGGAGCCGTGGACGGACTCGATGCGCAAGCGCATAGAAGGCGCCAGTAATATCGAAGCCTTCGATATCTACGGACTCACGGAGATCATCGGGCCGGGCGTTGGCTGCGAGTGCCGTTATCATCAGGGACTGCACATCTTCGAAGATCACTTCTACCCGGAGATCATCGATCCCGAGACATGTGAACCGCTGCCGGATGGAACCGAGGGAGAATTGGTTCTGACGACGCTAAGCAAGCAGGCGATGCCCATGATTCGCTATCGCACGCGCGATATTACGCGAATCCTGCCAGGCACCTGCGAGTGCGGGCGCGCGATGCGGCGAATTGCACGCATTGGCCGGCGCAGTGATGACATGCTGATTATCCGCGGCGTCAATGTCTTTCCGTCGCAGGTGGAATCGGTGCTGCTGGAGATTGAAGGCACTCTGCCTCACTACCAGATCATCCTCACCCGAACGCAGGGCTTGGATCAGATGGAAGTGCAGGTCGAGGTCACGCCGCAGATGTTCAACGACAAGATCGGCGCGCTGCAGGGATTGCAAGGCAAGATTCAGTCTGCGCTCGATCATGTGCTGGGTATCCGTGTGAAGGTCGCGCTGGTCGAGGCGTTTACGATCCAGCGCAGCGAAGGCAAAGCAAAACGTGTCATCGACAGGCGGACATCATGAAGATTCAACAGCTATCGCTTTTTGTCGAAAACAAACCGGGACATACGGCCGCGCCTGCGCGCCTGCTGGCGAATGAAGGCATCGACATCCGCGCCTTGTATCTGGCCGACACCGAGCAGTACGGCATTGTGCGGATGATTGTGTCGGACTGGAAGAAGGCGGCTGGCATTCTCGAAGCGCATGGGTACATAGCGAAGCCGACCGAGGTGATCGCCGTTGAGGTGCCTGACCGGCCGGGCGGCATGGCCGACGTGTTGGGCGCACTGGATGGGAGCGGCATCAACATCGAGTACATGTATGCCTTTCCGTATCCTCGCGGGGACCAGGCAATTCTGATCTTTCGCTTCAACGATCCCGACGCGGCGATTGCGCGCCTGAAGACGGCCGGCATCAACGTGGTGGCCGGCGATGACCTCTTGAAGAAGTAGCAGGCCCATACGATGCCCGTTTCAAAAACTATTACCCGGCAACTCGAAAACTCCTCCTGGATTCGACGCATGTTCGAAGAAGGCGTGCGCATGAAGCGCGAGCGCGGCGCCGATGCGGTCTTCGATTTTTCGCTGGGCAATCCCGATGTCGAGCCGCCGCCAGCAGTGCTCGATGCATTGCGGCGCGTCGTGGACGGCAACCGTCCCGGCTCGCACGGTTATATGCCAAACCCTGGCTACACGGCGGTTCGCGAGGCAGTCGCAAGAAAGCTCGCGAGAGAGACCGGCCTCGGTTTTACTGCGGAAGACGTCTTTATGACGGTTGGCTCAGCGGGCGCATGCAACGTGATTCTGAAGTCGATTCTCGATCCCGGAGATGAAGTCATTGTTCTGATGCCGTTCTTCCCGGAGTATCAGTTTTATATCTCGAACCACGGCGGAAAGATGGTTCCCGTCGAGACGGACGAGAGTTTTTTGCCCGACGTGGAACGCATCGAGGCGGCCATCACTCCGCTGACGCGAGCTATCATTCTCAATACGCCGAACAATCCAACGGGCCGCGTTTATCCTGAGAGTGTTTTGCGCGACTTGCAAGCGATGCTTGCGCGTGTCGGCCAGGCCATCCTCGTGATCAGCGACGAGCCCTACAAGTCGTTTGTGTATGACGGGCAGCGGCAGCCAGAGGTGGCTTCGTTCATCGCCAATACAGTGATCTGCAATTCATGGTCGAAGTCGCTGGGATTGCCGGGCGAGCGCATTGGCTACCTGGCGCTCTCGCCGCAAATCAAGGACGCTGCGGCTCTGCGCGGAGCCTGTGCCTTCTGCAATCGGACGTTGGGTTTCATCAATGCGCCAGCGATCTGGCAGTGGGTGCTTCTGGAGTCGCTCGATGAGACGATCGATCCGGCGGCCTATGAGCACAAACGCAACGTTCTCTGCGACGCACTGGAATCCATCGGATACGATGTGAGGCGTCCTGAAGGCGCCTTCTACATCTTCCTCAAGACTCCTATCGCCGACGATGTTGCGTTTACCAAACTGCTTGCGACCGAGGGAGTGCTCGCCGTTCCCGGCGCGGGCTTCGGCCGGTCCGGATATATTCGCCTTTCGCTGACGATTCCCCTGGAGCGAATCGAAAAGTCGATCGGCGGATTTGAGCGCGCCTTTCTCGCCTCGCAGCGAGAGAACTCTTGATCTAGGAGAGTGGCTGTGCCGAAGGCCTCGCGGTCGGTTGAGCGGGCGCCTTGGCAGCTGGCGGGCCTGGCAACGTTCTCTCTGTTGGTTGCGGAGTTGGCTGCGGCTTCGCTACATCTGCTTTTGAGTCCGCTTTTCGATATGTCACTGAGTTTGCCGAACCGAGATCAACAATTCTCAGGTTGTCATCCGTGACTTCTCCACCGCGAATGATATGCGGCGTGATGGCGAAGACAATCTCACTCTGCTGGCGCTCCTTGGTCTCCTGGCCAAACAGATACTTGAGGATCGGAATCTTGGTGATCCACGGGTAACCGCTCATGGAGTTGGTGTCGGTGTCCTCAAGAATGCCGCCGATCAAGTTCACTTCCCCATCCGCCAAACGCGCTTCGTGCTCGATTCTGCGCTGGCCGATGGTGGGCTCGCTAAAGCCGCCGACGTTTTGCACGCTGGCGATAGACGAGATCTCAAGAGACATCTTCAACGTCACTGAGCGATCCGCATGGATATATGGAGTAATGTCAATATTCACGCCAACATCGAGATATTGAAACTGGGTATTCACCGATCCTCCCAGGCCACTCTGAAACGAACCAGTCGCGTAGGGGACGCGGTCGCCGATTTTCAGAGAGGACTTCTCACTGTCGATAGCACGGATCTCTGGCCGTTGAATCACCTTGGTGTCACTGTCCGATGCAAGAAGCGACAAGGTCGCACCAGAAATGGAAACCGAGAAATCGCCTGCGTGAAGCGACGTAAAGGAATTCAAGGTCAGAGATGAGCTCGAAGAGCTTGAAGAACTCGAAGTACCCGCAGGAGAGAGAGTAACAGTCGCGCTGGTCGGCGGACTTATACCAAGGGTGCGGGATTTAGTGCGACTGACTTCCATCACCGTCACATCAATTACAACCTCGCCTTTGGGCTTATCGATGTCTCCCAGCAGCTTCTGAGCGAGCACCATCTGATCGGGCGTGCCCCGGATCGTCAACGATCTCTGCTCGGGAGTGATCTGGATGCGGCTGATGTCCAGGATTCCCTTCAGGGTGCCGGCCGCTTGCTGCAGATCCGCGGGCGTCGAGGCATTGCGCAGATAGAAGGTCTTCATCACGCTCTGCTCGAATTCCTTGCGCTTGGATCCGCTGTCGGAAGTGACCATGATGGTGTTCGACGACAGAGGTCGCCAGAAGGTCTTCGACTGCATCGCGATCATGTCAAGAGCCTCGCGGAGACTCACATCCTTCAACTCGAATGTGATCTTTTGAGGTTTGTAGTCTGGATCGATCAGCACATTGATCCCGGCGAGTTTGGCAATCGTTTTGTAGACCACGTCGGTGGTCGTTGAAAGATGCAGCGAGACCGGCATATCAGATTTCAGGTCGAGCGACACCGGGCCGCCAGCGCTAGCAGCCTCTTTCTCCAGTGACAGCACGGGCGCTTTCGGCTGATCTGGGATCTCTTTGTCTCTGGCTTGTTTTTGGATCAGATCAACTGTGCGCCGTACCTCCTGCATAGCCTGGAAGTTGCTGGCATCGATCTCAGCCGCCCGGCGAAACTCCGCCATCGCCTCCTGTAATTTGCCCGCGTCCCGCAGTTGTATGCCAGCATGGATATGCTGTCCGCCTGCATAGAATCGCAGCCTCATGTAAGCCGCCATATACTTGGGGTCATTTGGCTTCACACTATGCGCCTGCTTGTAGGCTTCAAAAGCCGCGTCATAGTCGTTCTTCTTCTCTGCGCGATCACCCACCTTGTAGGCGTGTTCAGCGCTCTCGGCAAGAATCGGCGCGGCAGGAAATCCCACCAGTACAGCGAAAAGCAAGAGTCTCGTTCTTATCATGTCGCCTCTTACGCAATGGCGCGTGAACTCAAGGCTCGATCTTGAACGCAATGCGAGCGAATTACTTTGCTCCTTATCAATGTGAGGTCATAATCCCCTCTTGCGAGCTTTGCGCGCCCAACCTCTTCGATTCGGTAACGCGCGAAGATCGGGTCAACATTGTGATAGGACAATTTCACGCTGACGGACTTGTGATGCAATAGCGGGAGCATGATGTCTATTTTGCCGAGTTCAGAGGATTGACGAATGGCGGCAAAGGCGAATCATCACCCGGGTTCCTCCCGTTAAGGGTTGAAAACGAACAGTAAGTGAGGGCAAACAAATGCTTGGTAAGTTCATGGGAATCAGCTTGACTCTTGCATTCGCTGCGATCAGCGCGAGTGCGGCGAATAACGCACCTGTCCGGTCCAACCTCTCCGCAGCCGATATTGTGAATAAAAATGTCCAGGCCCGCGGTGGGCTCCAGGCCTGGCGCGCCGTCCAATCTCTGTCGATGGAGGGGAAACTCGGCGCCGGCGGGAATCAGAGAGCTCCTCTTCCGCTGCCGGTTCCCGGAAGCAAGTCCGGCAAGCTGCCGGCTCCTCCGCGCCTGAAGGAGGAGGCCCAGCTTCCCTTTGAAATGGATGTACAGAGGCCGCGCAAAACGCGTTTCCAGATCCAATTCAACGGCAAGACAGCGGTTCAGGTCTTCGACGGAACGAATGGATGGAAGTTCAGGCCGTATCTCAACCGTCTCGATGTCGAGCCCTTCACCCCGGACGAGCTGAAGGCTTCATCGATGCAGCCAGAGCTCGACGGTCCCCTGGTCGATTACGCAGCCAAGGGCACACGGATCGAGCTGGAGGGCACCGAAAAAGTCGAGGATCGGGATGCCTACAAGCTCAAGCTGATTCAGAAGAATGGAAGGACTTTCCATGTCTGGATTGATGCTCAGAACTACCTGGAGGCCAAGGTTGAAGGACTGCCTCGTCGGCTCGATGGGGTTGAGCATCCGGTGGAGGTCTACTACCGCGATTACCGCGCGGTGAACGGCCTACAGATTCCGTTCGTTCTGGAAACGAAGGTTCTGCCCGCGCCCAAGAAAGCGAGCGGAATCAGAGAGACTCCCATCCCTACAGAGAAGATCGTCATCCAAAACGTTGTGGTGAACCCCAAGCTCGATGCTTCGCTCTTCCAAAAGCCGCAGCCGACAGCAGCGCTGGCCCATAACTAGAGGCTAACTGCGCGAACAAGCAAAGCCAGACCAGTGGCAAGGCCCCGGTGTTCACTTCACGACACGCGGGGCCTATCAGCATGGCGGGACGAAATTCATCTACCCAGGAGCAAATCAGCCGGGGAAACTATCAAGCACGAGGTTGCAATGAACTTCGGAAGACAGACGAAATGGATGCTGGCAGCAATGCTGCTGCTGACTGGATGCAAGGGTTTCTGGAATGTTCCAAACAGCGGAGGGTGCACGTCAAACTGCACGACATTGTCCACTGGCGTCTTCTACGTTCTGAACGCCAACGCAGGCAAGTATGCAATTGCCGGCAACTCCATTGTGAGCGGCACACTGACGACACTCTCCGGCAGCCCTTATTCCCTTCCCTCAGGCCCCTACTCGATCGCAATCGCTCCTAACAAAAGCTTTCTCTACGTGAGCACACAGACTGGAATTTTTCTCTATTCCATCGGCTCCGGAGGAGCACTGACACTGACCAGCGCAACCGCCTTCTTTTCAGACTTCGCAGCCTATACCATGCAAGTGGACGCAACGAACTCATGGCTTGTGGAGGCCTCTGGCTCCGGCTATCTCTACGCCATCCCCATCAATCCAGCCGACGGCACGCGATCGACCACGAGTTCTGTGCAACAATTGCCGCTCGGCGTTATTCCGACGATTCATCAACTGGCAATCTCGCCCGATAACAAGAACATCTTTCTTGCCATGGGTACAGTTGGTACAGCCGTGATCCCATTCACTGCGGCACCCACCACCGGCGGTCCTCTGCCGCTGGCAGTGAGCACTCCGATCGCCGTGAAGGCATCTGGCGGCGCTGCCGTTTCGGTTGCAGTGGACCCAATCAACAGGCTCTTCTACATCGGGGAGTTGCTAGGTAGTTCCGCCAGCGTGAATACCGGAGGACTGCGCGTCTTCAGTTACAGCTCGCTGGCCAGTGGAACTCCGGTCGAGATCACTGGATCGCCGTTTGCCAGCAGCGGTCTGACGCCTGTCTCCATTTTGCCCATAGCCTCAGGCGCTTATGTATACGTCGCCAATTCGACGGTAAGCAGCAGCACAACAGGTAATGTCTCAGGATTTGCTGTGTCGAGTTCTGGAAGCACGTACTCGGTGGCGCCGCTCAGCACAACCGCATCGGCTGGCACCAATCCATCAGCCATGGCTGAGGACTCAACCGGCACGGTGGTGCTGCTGGTGAACTCCGGCGGCAGTCCGGACTTGAACGCGTTCACCTTCGATGCAACAACGTCAGGCAAGCTCGACTCCGCGTTCACCTCCGCAACCGGCATCGACCCGGTGGGCGCGACAGCGATTGCCGCATTGCCTTGAACTTGAGCGATGTCTTTATGGCTGCGATGCCGTAGTGCTTTGACTCTGCGCCATATGCTTGCGCTGTTCAAACATCTGCTGCATGTCGGCAATTCTCTCCGCTGTGCTCTTGCCTGAATCGAGAGCGGGATTGGTTGCGGTGCTCACGGTCGAATTATCAGATGCTGTAGCAGGCGCGGTCATGCTTCCGAGAGCCGCTGGCGCTGGCTGGTCAGCAGCAGGAGCCGGTGGATCGCTGGCGGCGGCCTGAGCTGGAGCCGCGCTCGCGCTTGCATTTTCGGCTTGCGCCGGTGCCACTGCGGTATCGTCCGCTGCAGGTGCATCGTTGGTCGATTCATCTACAACAGGTTGAGCAGGCTCTGTGCCGGAGGTACCGGCCCGCAACAGATTCTGGCGGCTCTCAAGCCATGCACGGCGCGCCGGCGTCATCGTGCGGTCCAATGGAATCGTGTTCGCAGCCAGCTCCGTCTTGCGCTCCATCAGCAGCACAGTCTCCACCTTCTGCGGATTTGCATCGGATGCGCCGATGACATAGTTGAAGTCACTCCCGCTCAACAGTGCATCCAGCACCTCGCGCTCCGAACCTGGCCCAAGCTCCTCAAAGGTTCTCTGAGCGCCTGCTCCCGCGGGAATATCGATTTGTACTCCGATGCAAGCATGAACGGCGGACAAGATACTTCCCAGCGTCGAGTTATCGGCCGAGATCTTAAGCTGACCGCCAACGCATGTGACCTTAGGCGCTTTGGGAGGGCTCTCGGCAAGCCTTGGCGCGGGTGCTGGGGCCGTGGTGCCGGCCGCTCCTAAAACTCCGTTGGTCGGAACTAACGTCTCCTGCGCGCTGAGAGCGGGAAATGCAAGCCCAGCCAGCAGCACGGACGCAAGCAGTCGAATCGTTTGTTTGATCGCCACCTTTGACCTCCTCTTCACCTTTGCGCAGTTTCTATGCGCCGTGCCATTCACCCGCGACCTTCAATCCTGCGCCGAGGAATACGCCAACTCCGGTTGGTTCTGTCCGTCCTGGCTTCCGGACGCTTCAAGACTTGCATATGGCTGCGCAACACTTTTCCGTTTCCATAGTTCATAAACCACGGGATAGACGAGCAGTTCCAGAACAAAAGATGTGAAGATGCCGCCCACCATCGGTGCGGCAATCCGCTTCATCACATCCGATCCGGTGCCAATCGACCACATCACCGGCAGTAGTCCGATGCAGGTCGTCGCAAAGGTCATGAACTTGGGCCGCAGACGCTTTGCAGCGCCATAAACAATGGCCTCGCGCAGATCTTCAAGGCTTCTGAGCCGGCCGCGTGCTCTCGCGTCTTCGTAGGAAAGATCCAGATACAAGAGCATAAAGACGCCTGTCTCCGCATCGATGCTGAGCAGTGCGATGATGCCCACCCAGACGGCTACACTCAAGTTGTAGTGAAGGAAGTAGAGTGCCCAGACTGCGCCGATCGCCGAAAACGGAACGGCGAGCAGAACGATCATCGTCTTGATGAACGAACGGGTGTTGATATAGATCAGAAACATCACCAGAACAATGGTTGCAGGAACAACGATCCGCAATCGTTGGTTTGCTCGTTGAATGGACTCGAACTGTCCTCCCCAAGAGACGACATAACCAGCGGGCAACTGAATTCTCTCGTGCAAGACGCGGCCAGCCTCGGCAATGTAACTTCCGGGATCGCGGTCTGCAAGATCGACAAAGACGTATCCGGTCAGCAGGCCATTCTCGTCGCGGATCATCGAAGGTCCATTGCTGATCTGAATCGTCGCCAGCTCTCCTATGGGAGCCTGGCGCTTTCCGTCTCCTGTAATGAGGATGTGGCTGATGGAATTCACGTCGCTGCGAAAGTCGCGCATGTATCGGACGTTGACCGGATAGCGTTCAGCGCCTTGATACACCGTCGTGACGTTGTCGCCGCCTATCGTGTTGTTGAGAACCTCTTCGGCCTTCCCTACGCTAATGCCATACTGCGCAAGCTGGTCGCGCCGCCAGCGAATATCCAGGAAGTATCCCTCGTTGGTGCGTTCGGCAAAGACTCCGCGCGCGCCGGGAACGGACGGCAGAATCGACTGCACCTGTTTGCCAATTTCTTCGATTGTCTTGGGATCGTCGCCAGTGATCTTCAAGCCTACGGGCGTCCGAATGCCGCTTGTCAGCATGTCGATGCGGCCTTTGATCGGCATCGTCCATGCATTGCGCAATCCCGGAACTTTGATCGCCGCATCCATCTGGGTGATCAACTCTTCGGTCGAAATCGTATCTGGCGTGAAATGGCGCAAAACGCGTTTCGTCCATTCCGGAGCCCACGATGAGTACCAGGTATCGACATGCCGCCACTCAGATCGCGGCTTCAGAGTGATGACTGTCTCGAGCATCGACAGTGGAGCTGGATCTGTGGCCGTCTCGGCTCGCCCTGCCTTGCCCAGCACCTGATCGACCTCGGGAAACTGCTTGAGGACCAGGTCAGTTGCCTGCATCACACGCTGTGCCTGCGCAATGGAGATGCCCGGCATCGCCGTCGGCATATAGAGAATCGCACCTTCATCCATCGGCGGCATGAACTCGGAACCCAGCGAGATGAAGACTGGAATCGTGACAGCGATCAGAATGGCCGCCGCAGTGAAAACGATCCATTTCGAGCGCAGCGTCCAGCGGACCGCCGGTTCGTAAAGCCGCATCAGGGAGCGGCTGATTGGATTTCGTTCTTCCGGCCGAATGCGTCCGACCAGCAATGCGTTGGTCAGCCTGCATGCCCACGCCGGATTGAAGTCGAAGCGCTTGACCCTGGTCAGCAACATGCGAAGAGCTGGATCGAGCGTAATGGCCAAGGCAGCAGCGACCACCATCGCCATTGTCTTTGTATAAGCCAGCGGCCGGAACATGCGTCCTTCCTGCCCCTGAAGAGTGAGCACTGGAAGAAACGAAATCGCGATCACAAGCAAGGCAAAGAATGTGGGGCCTGCGACTTCTTTCACTGCTGCGAGCACAACGTCGCGGTGCCTGCCGGGAGACCCGGCCCGCTGCCACTGTTCTAGTTTTTTGTGCGTCTGCTCAACCACGACAATCGACGCATCAATGAGTTCGCCGAAGGCAATCGCCACTCCGGCGAGCGACATCACGTTGACGCTGATGCCCATGTAGCGCAAGGGAATGAACGAGATCAGCACCGCAGCCGGCATGGTGACGAGAGGCACAGCCGCGCTTGGAAAATGCCAAAGGAAGACAAGAATGATCAGCACCACAGTGACGACGACCTCAAGGATCGTCTCCTGCACGCTGCTGATGGTGCGATGAATCAGAACCGATCGATCGTAGATGGGGACGATCTTCACGCCGGGCGGCAGGCTGGGCTCAATCTCTTTCAGCCTGTCTTTCACGCGGCCGATAACATCAAGCGCATTCTCTCCGCTGCGCATGATGACGACCCCGGAGACCACTTCTCCGGCTCCGTTCAGGTCAGAGACTCCGCGCCGCATCTCCGGACCTTCGACGACTTGGCCCAGATCCTTGATGCGAATCGGCGATCCGTCAGCCGGTGTGGCGACGACAATATTCTGGAAATCATCGATCGAGGTCGCGTATCCTCTACCGCGAACCATGTACTCCGTCCCGCCGAAGTCGAGCAATCGCGCGGTTGTCTCGTTGTTCCCTTCCCTCACTGCGGTGACGACCTGCGAAATCGGAATGCCATATCCCTGCAACCGGTTCGGATCGAGATTGACTTGATATTGGCGCGTGTATCCGCCAACCGGCGCGACATCGGCAACGCCGGGAACCGAGCGCAAATGATAACGCAGGTTCCAGTCTTCGTAGGATCTGAGTTCTGCCAAAGTATGCTGGCCGGTCGTATCCACCAGCGCATATTGAAAGATCCAGCCCAGGCTGGTCGCATCCGGTCCAAGCTCTGTCTTCACGCCCTCTGGCAGCTTGGTCAACACGGTCGCCATGTATTCGAGAGTTCGCGAACGCGCCCAATACATGTCTGTGCCATCGTCGAAGATTACATAAACATAGGAGTATCCAAAGTCGGAGACGCCGCGCACAGCCTTCACATGAGGCGCGCCCAGCATCGCGGTAACGATCGGGTATGTAACCTGAGTCTCGACGAGGTCGGGACTGCGATCCCAGCGGGAGAGGACAATCACCTGGGTATCGCCCAGATCGGGGATGGCGTCCAGATGTGTGTGCGCAATCGACCACCAACCGGCAATGCAACCGATCGCTACGACCAAAAAGACGGCCCATTTGTTGCGAACGGAAAAGTCGATCACTCGGTCGATCACGGTTCGAGCCTCCACTCAGCCTGCTTTTGATAGAAACGTTCTTTGAACAGGCTCGGCAGGTTGCCGGCTACCCAAGAGCCTTGCATGGCAGCCAGGCATCAGTTCATCGGATGATCTTCCGCCTTCTTCATCCTTGAACCACTTTGAGGAACACTTGCTGAATTGGAGGCGACCTGTAAACGGCTCTCTGAGTCGACCAGGAAGGTGCCTGCGGCAACCACCGTCTCACCCTCCCGCACGCCATTCACAATCTGCACGCGGTCGTTGAGGCGCCAACCCGTCTCTACGGCGCGAGCCTCGAAATGTCCGGCGGATGTCTGCACGTAAACTCGCTTCGACATTCCTGAATCCAGAACCGCATCGGCGGGAACGGAGAGACCGGCAGGAAGTAAAACAGCCAATTCCACGTTCACAAACATATCCGGGCGCAGCTTGAATCCTGGATTGTCGACGACCAGCCTTGGCTTCAACACGCGCGTGACTGGATCGACCTCCGGCAACACATTGCTCACCGTGGCCTGAAATGTTTGTCCAGTATCCGGCAGAGTTATACGAGCCTTTACACCGGGGCGGAATGCCTCGGCATCTTTGCCAAAGACCTCTGCCATGATCCAAACGCGGCTCAGGTCGGCGATGGTGTACATATCCGTGTATCTTTCAAAACGCACACCGGGAGAGATGCTCCTCGACAAGATGAACCCGTCGGTGGGAGAGACCACGTAAACATTCTCGGGAATCTTGCGCTGCGAGCTGATCTCCTCGATCTGCATATCGCTCATGCCGAGATTGCGCAGGCGATCGGCGCGCGCCTGTGCGCTGGCCGTTCCTTGCGTCACTGAAGCGGTTGAGTTGTCCTTCGGCGCCGCGGTGCCTCCCGGCGTGCGCTCGTTCGCCGAAAGATAACCACCCGCGACCGAGAGGAACTCAGGGGAGTAGGCGATAGCCAGGTGCTGATTCTTTTTCACATAATTGCCCACTGCATCGTCATGGGTTTCCTTCACGAAGCCGTCGGTGCCCAGATTGACCCTGTAGATGAGCGTCTGATCCGCGGTAACTCTGCCGAAGACTCTGATCGAACCCTGGCCCGTGTCCCTCTCTACTTTGGCCAGCCGGATGCCATAGAGTTGCTGGCTGGCAGGGTCGACCTGCACCGCTCCCGCCACTGACTCTTCAGTGGGAAGCAGCGACGTGCTCGCCTCTTCGGCATACACCGGCTCCAATGCCATTCCGCAATCAGGAGCCGTTCCAGGCTTGTCTGAACGATAGGCCGGGTGCATCGGGTCCACCCAATAAAGAACGCGGCGGGTCTGTGCCGCCTTGACTCTCGGATGAAGATTGATGAATGCCAATCCTGCGAGCAATGCTGCCACTACAAGAAACAGATAGATCCGTTTGTGCGTCATTCGTTGCCTCCTATGCTGGAGCAAGTCGCTTGCCGGGGCTTCTGCTTCTTCGCCATAGGCTCCGTCATTCCTGCTTTTTAACCCTTCAAGCTGAGTGCACTGCACCCATCCCGGAGGCCTTAGAAAGCTGTCAGATCATCCCGTGTTTCATCACCCGTGTCCTTGTGATTGAGCAAAGAAACCGCTCGAAGCGTTGAAGCAAACCCATGAACATCGAAGATTTCTCCGTTTGAGCTGAAGATTTTTGCATCATAAAATCACCTAAATAAACAGATTTAAGCATCATTTATTCAAATAGATAGGTCACGTTACCAGGATCTTTCACGAGAGAAGATTAAGAAGAAGTAATGTGTTGTGTGACATACACACTTGACATCATCCATGAGTCCTGCTACCGTGAAGACGGTTGTCGTGGCTTCCCCGCCCAAGACCTACAATTGACCGCGCCGTTCGGCTGGCGCAAATCTTCTGTCGGGTACAGCTCCGCAGCCAGCAAGCATGTGCACGAAAATGTCATCGGGGGATAGAAAAGACAAACAATTTGCAAACGCTTCGTCAGATTGAATCCGGGTGCGGAGATTCCCTGCCGCCCTCGAATCATCGAACGGTCGCTGCTGCTCGGATTGGGGAATCTGAGGGCAGCTCGAAAGCACTCGTCAGGGAGGGTACGTGGCGACAGCACGCATGTCGGTAGTAACACATGTCAATCAAGGCCTATCAGGGCCAGCAAGAGGTGACGCCAACATTGCGGAGCGCGTTGTTCTCATGTGCGCATCCGCCCTTTTCACCGGACTGTCAGAGCATGAGTGTCTAGAGATCGCATCGTGCGCACGGGCAAGGACTTTTGCACGCGACGAACTTCTCTTCATACAAGGGCAGCCGGTTCGCAACTTGGTTCTCATTCAGTCAGGCAGTGTAAAGAGTACGCAGCTCAGCCCAAACGGAAATGAAGTGATCCTTTGGATGAGCGGGACGGGTGAGCCTGTGGGTGTTCCTGCCGAATCACCGGCCTGTAGCCACACATGTTCAGCTCGCGCCATGGAGCAATGCAAGGCACTGACCTGGGAGTACTCCAGACTGCAACACCTGTTGGTCGAGCATCCGCAGATCAGGAAGAATATCAGCCGGATTCTCTCCAACAGGTTGAATGAACTCGAAGAACGATTCCGCGAAGTGGCAACCGAGAAAGTGGCCAAGAGGGTTGCGTTTGCACTGCTCAGGCTGCTCAAGCAAGTCGGGAAAAAGTCCGAAGAAGGCGTAGAGGTCTCACTCTCTCGTGAAGAACTCGCACAGATGACCGGCACAACGCTGTTCACCATCAGCCGCCTGCTGTCGAAGTGGGGAGAAGAAGGCTTTATTCTGCCGCGCAGAGAAGCTGTTCTCATTCGCGATCCGCAGCGGTTGATGCAATTCGGAGCCGAAGCGGAAGAAGCCTGAGCGAAACATAACCTTTCCCACAAGGATCAAGCAGCTTGGGGGAAGAACAAAAATTGCAGTAGCACGAAAGCTACCCTCTTTGCCAGCCAACACGGATGCAGGAGGGTTTTGTTTTGCCCTCCTGCGATCATGTTCTGCCGTTGACTCATCGGCTCTTTAGCGCACGCTTCAGCACAGCCTCGAGTCCATTCTTTACCTCGGCGTATTCAGCAGCGGAGATTGTACCGGAGAGCCTTTCACTCTCGATGGCAAACATCTCCTCTTTGAGGGCATTCAGTAGCGCTGATTTTCCAGATGTGGGCGCGGTGGAATAATTTGCCTGAGCAGTGGAGTGACTCGCTTGTGGAGTAGCTGCAGGAGCCGAACCAGTCCGTACAGACTTCTCTTCAAATGCTGCATCGCTCAACGTTGCCGGAAGAGCAGGCGCCGATGCACCCTGCTTGCGCAGTAGATAGCCCGCCGCCGCCACCAGCAAAAGCGCCAGAGCGCCGATGATCCACCATTTGTATTTGCTCAGCGGATCAGGCGTGTCGATCGGATTGCCTATACCACCGCCCGGCTTGTTGCCCGTCTCCGCCGAACCTGCGTCCCCCATTCCGCCGATGGCCTGCTGGCCCATGCCAGAGTTCTGCGCCTCACGCGGCATCTGCCCTTCACCAGAGAGAGTGAACTCAATCGCCTGGCCTGGATGGATGTTTTTCGCGATGAATGTCTGCACACGCGGATCCTGCTCTGCCTTTTGGAAGTCCGCTCCCTTTGCCCCTCCAAAGGTCATGCCCTTGGGAACATAGACCACCAGGTTATCGGCAGGCATCAGCGGCTGCGGCGTGAAGGTCACCTTTCCGTTGAACGAAAGGTGATACTGCACCTCAAACAAGGTTTCTTTCTCTCCCTTGTTCGGTTGAATGGGAATGTTGATCGTGTAGTGCCCTTTCTGACTCAACGGTGTTGGCCGCGTATTCGTCGGCAAACCTCCGGGCCTTGTAGCCGACGCGCCATCGAGGATCGCTCCTGCTGGAAGGACAAACTCAAACGTATTGCTGCTGAACTGGGCTCGCGGGGGCAGGCTCGTGTTTCGCACCAGGTACCTCTCCTGAACGCGCACCATGCCGCCAGCCGCTTCGGCCAGAATCATATTGGCATCGATGCTGACGCCCTCGACCTTCGCCGCAACATCGTAAACTGTGATGTCTCCTGGCACGTCGCCCTGAGGAGCGGCGATGAAATAGCTGCCTCCCTGGTGAGTCGCCTTGACCAGAAACGCGCCGCCGCCGGGCGATTGAAGCGTATAGTGCCCTTTGGCATCCGTAGTGGCTGTGGCCGCATCGGACATGCCAGCCTGCACGTCAACCAGCGTGACTGTATCACCTGCCGAGGGCTTGCCAGTGGTCTTGTTGGTCACCGTACCGGTAACTGAAGCAGCCTGCGCCAGAGTTATTGAAAGGCAAAGGCACAAAACAGCCAAAGGGGGAAAGATCCGGGAAATCTTCATATTCATTCATGATTCCTTGAGTTGCATCATGGTGCGGTTGATCATTCGCAAACAGGCCAGCTTTCAGCCCAATTCACTCAACTTTATTGATTAGAGCATCCTGCCTCATGCAGGGATGCAGCTTATGCTCATATTTAATGGGAGCAGGCAGGCGCCTTCAATAGACAATCGGCAGGCTACTTACTTACTGTCTCCTCTGCAATTCGAGGTGCCCCGGTGGCCTCGGTCGAGCCAAAGGCAACTCCGGCAGCCTTGAGAAACTCGGACGGCGGCGTTCCACCGGCAAAGATCCATACAAAGTCATTCGGCAGTTCACGCAGTTCACCACTGCATTCGATCAGGACGTTGCCCTCGCGAAACTCCTGCGGCATTGAGTTATAGAGAACTTCCAGCTTTCCTGATTTGATATATTCTTCGATGCGTTTTGCATTCCGGTCTTTGAGCCGGCTGAATTCGCTCTTCCTATAAGAGATGGTGACCTTGTTGCCTTCCTGATGCGCCAGGCCCATCGCCGCCTCTACCGCGCTGTCTCCTCCGCCAACGATCAGGATGTGTTTGTGCGTGTAGTGATCGGCCTCGATCAGCCTGTAAAGCACATGGGGAAGCTCCTCGCCCTTCACGCCGAGTTTGCGCGGAGTGCCCGCCCGGCCTAGCGCCAACACCACGGCGCGCGACTTATACTCCTCTCGCGCTGTGCGAATACTGAACAGGCCGTCCGTTGACTTCTTGACCGTTTCGACACCCTCGCCCGTATGGATGTTAAGATCCGTCCGCTGCATTACCTTTTCCCAGAATTTGAGCAAATCTTCTTTGGAGAGTGTCGTCTTGCTGAACTTTCCGTGCAGAGGAAATTCGACCGGACTGGTCATCACCAGCTTCTGCCGCGGGTACTTTGAAACCGTGCCGCCGACATCTTCGCGCTCGAGTGTAAGAGCCTTCAGCCCATGCTCCGAGGCGCGCAGAGATGCGCTGATTCCGGCCGGTCCCGCGCCGATAATCACCACATCCAGCACATTCTGCTCCGCGGGCCTTCCACTTCCGTTGCCGAGGCGGTGAGCGATGACATCCATACTATCCCGGCCCTCGTTGACTGCATTTTTAATCAGCGCAAGCCCACCCAGTTCGCCTGCGATGAACAGGTTTTCAACACTGGTCTCGTGCTCTTCAGTGATTACGGGAGTATCCGCACCGGAGCTAGGCTTGGCCATGACCATCGTGATGGCGCCCACCGGGCATGCATCCGCGCAGAGCCCGTGCCCAATACACTTATGCCCGTTAATGATGGTCGCTTTTCCCTCCACCAGGGCGAGCACATCGCCCTCCGGACAAACGGTGATGCAGGCTCCGCATCCAATGCAGTTGTCGGTGGAGACTTTCGGGTGTTGCGCCTTGGGTCCGTCGGAGTAAAGCGCGCCACGGTCTGCCGAGGCGCGTGCTTCAGCCTGGCTGCGCTTGTGCGCGCGCCAGTTGCGAAAAAAGAAGAACCCAACAACGGCTCCCGCGATCAGCCACGTTAGAAGAGTCTCCATTTGCTATCGCAACCCCACTGTTAGAAACCCCAGACCCATGACGACAACGATGTGAACGATTGCCAGTACGGCAAATGCATAACTGAATGGGCGATGAATCACATGCCACAGATGAAAGACGCGCTGCGATTGATCCAGAAAGACAACCCGCTTTGAAAGTGAAGCCTTCTGCCGCACCAGGCGTACGACATGTTCCACTTCAGAATTCCCGCTCGATAGCAGGCCGCCTGCCGAGAACAGCTTGCCCGAAAATCCGCATGACGCACGGCGAAGGCCCGCAACTTGAAACGGCCGCTGTACGTCGAGTGCGATCATTTCGCCAATTGCCAGTAATGGTCCTATGCGCCGAATGTGCTCAGGCGGCGGCATGTGCAAGACCCGATTCAACTGCTCCTCGGAGTAGATTGACTGCCCTACCAAAGCCTCTGAGAGTTCACGTTCACCGAGCTGAAGTTCGCCGAGAGAGACCTCGGCAGCGTTGAGCGAACGCGGAATCTGCGCGTAGAGATAGCGGCCAATAATACCGCTGAGCGCTACACACAACATGATCCAGAAGGCTATGCCCGCAATACCCTGAAACTTGAATGAAGCATGAAAAGCGATGACAATCGGAGCAGTAACTCCCGCGACAATATGAAAATCCATCCAGTGTGTCGCGCTGCCAAGCCGACCTATCCATGGAACGACTTTGCGCAAGGCATAGAGAAAGATGATGAAAAACAAGACCGTCCCCAGCACTCCCAGCTTAAGGCCGATGCTACCGCCGGGCCTGAGTAACGCATGTTTCTCTGAGAACGGTCTCTGCTCGATTGGAAGAAGATAGTAACTAGCTCCATAGACAGCAAGAGATGCCAGCAGGCCAAGCGACGCCAGACCCGCGATCCACACGCGAATGCGATGACCAGTTTCTTTGCTTCTGTTCACGGCTTGCATTCCCTTGAGCGATGCTGCCGCAACAGGGACCGGGCTTTGAAGCAGTGACATGTCAGGGCTTCTCCTTGACTTCGGTATGGACCATCGCTGTGGTGTGGTCGTTTCCTGCGGCTGAATTCTCTGCGATAATCTTCACGTTCGGGTCCGGCTCGGCATCGGTCGAGAAACTCTTGTAGCCGTTAAAGACATGCGTGTTACGCCAGTGCTGACGCGGTGTTGTCACGTCAACAACGGCCACGGTTGGCAAAGTGATCACGGGTTGGTTCTTCCCCAGGCTTGTCGGCTTGTATTCGACATGAATGCTCATTGAGCGCAGTCCTACATCGCTCATGTCATGCTGCAGCCCGGCATCCATCTTCACCACTTCTCCTGTTTGCTTGTCGATCCATGCCGTGCCTTCCAGTTCGAGCGGAAATTCGCGGCCTCGTAAAGCAAGCGCAGCCGGGGTGCGCCGTCCTTGAATGTGCGAGAAGTGAACTGGGACGGCCGGCCTTCCATTGAGGATAACGTCGGCACTGGTTGTGAATTGGAAGCTATCGCGATAATAGGGATGAAAGACCAGCAGCACAGTTGAGAAGCCGTTGGTGACCAGCATGGGCAGAGCCTTGTGGTGAGAAGCAGACGACTCGATTCGCGACTCATTCAATTGAAACTCGTCTCCGCTTCCATCGATCATGATGAGATAGTCATACTTGGCTTGCTCGGCAGCCGTCACCTTGCCATTGCCGGCGAGCTTCTCTTGAGTGACGGACTCGTTGCAATGCAGGTCCGCCAACTTGGCAAGATATGCCGTAACCTGGCGCTGCGCCAGATCTGGCGGGCTGAGTTTGGGTGCCTGGCCTGCGGCGGAAGTTACACACAAAGCCGCTAACAATCCTGATGTGAACCAGCTGAACTTATCGTTGGTTGGCATTTGCCGCCCTCCTCTTGGTTGCAGCCCGGTTATCAAATCTCATCCCGAGCGTTGTCGTCCACTGGTTGTACTCCATAGTGCCGCCACGCTGAGCAGTAAACGCACTTTGAAGAAAATACCGGGAACCAAGATTCATGTCGAGCATCGTATTGACAAAAAACGAACTACTATCGGCAGCCAGCGATGAGTTATAGACATAACTCCCGCCTTGTAGATTCAGCCTGAAACGTTCTCCCAGATCCTTGGTAACTGAGACTGAGCGGTAAGTCCCTGAAGCGAACGAGCTGTCAAACTTCGAGTACCGCGCATCCGCCACAACGCCTGTGTTCCATATGTTAGACACTGTAACTCCGAAAAGGGTATTCAAAGATGCCTTTGGATCGCTTGAATCGCTGCTCCTTCCGAGGCTGAAGTATCCTGTGACGTGTTTTGGAAATTGAATGCGCGCGCCTCCATTAAGGCCTTGAAAGAGATACTTATCCAGCAGTCCGGTTCCAACCAGAGATGGCAGGTAAGTGGGCACATCGCGGAAATATGTGTCTGTTATATCCAGCGACACGCGTGGATGCACCTGGAAACGCACACTGAGAAGGCTCTGACCGAGCCCCATACTAACTGCCGGAGTTTGCGGATTGGCAGTAGGCCGATCGATCTGCATCGAGTGATAGATCGAGAAATAGCGCTTGTAGGAAAAGTCGTTCTCAGTAAAAAGGAACGGCCTGTTGACGCTCCACCCAATCAGATTCACGCCAACGCCTGCAGTACTCGAGTAGTGAGCATTTTCGAAGTTACCACCATGCACGTTGAAGAACCATCCGCCGATCTTTCCCTTCGGGTTGTAGCTCCACGAAGTTGGATCAGGTGTAGACCCGCCGAAGACGCCAGTAACTGTCTTTGATGTGAACTGCCTTCCAACATAACCGCCGTCTATGGTCTCAAGGCTGCTAGCCCAGGGCAGATAGAGCCGACCTACGCCCGCCGTCCAATGCGAGCCCGGATTAATGTAAGTCATGCTCATCAGATAGGTGCGATTAATCGTATCCTGCAAAGTTGGCTGAGATGAAGCCGAGGACGATTGCAGGCTTCCCCGCCAATAGCCATTCAGATTCCAATGGCTGCCGAGGATGCGCGTGAAGTCCGCGCGCACTACCATTCCATATTGTCTTGAAGTTGAGCTGGTCTGGCCGAGCTGTTGAATCATGCTCATGTCAAAGCCAATTCTGCCCCGCATCTGGTTGACCTCAGGAAGCGGCGGATGCGGAATCGCATCACGGATCTCCTCATCCAGCGGGTCGCCTTCAGTGAAGGTGACTACCATTGGGTATTTTCGGGTATTGCCGACTGTATTTTTCTCTACCATCTTCTGCACTTCGGCGTCGGGCAGCGAGAGCACGTCGCCTTCAGCAATCTCACGAGCCTTTGCAGACACCTCACACACCGCGGAAGTCGAGGCAACCGAGACAACCGTTAACTTCGCGACCACTCCGGGTTCGAGCGCTGCCTCCACTCCGTCTTTGGCCTGCCTGGTCGGATCCTGCTTCAGGACCAGCTTTGTCCCTTCAGCCAGTCCCGCATCGCGCCCTCCATCAATATAGATATCCGATCCGCTGATGTAGCGCACGTGAAACTTGGTTTGCACCGGAGAGACAACCGTAAACATGGGTTTTGCTGCGACTGGCGCAATGGACTCCTGCGCTGCGCAGACCGGAAGAACAAGAAATATCAGCGGCAAAAAAGTATGTCGCATTGTGGCTATCCTCCGTTGCCGTTTTTGTGGCACGCGTAGCAGTTCACGCTGTTATAGACATAGCCATTGACACTCGGATGACGGAAGTTGGCTGCGTTGTTGCCGCCATGGCAACTCGTGCATGTGAACACCGAATAGTCCGAGGAGTTCGTGTGGCAAGTAGTGCAGACTCCGTTGGCCCTTCCATGGTTGATTGGGAAGAATGTGTGATAACTGCTGGGCAAAGTTGCGGGCATCCATGCGGTTGTCGTATGGCAGGTTGTGCAGGTCGTTGGCCAGCCCGCTGTCACGTGATTGGGATTTGTTGTCCCGGTGAAATCCTTCGTATGGCAGGCGTAGCAGGTTGTCGGTGTTCCCGCAAAGACGTTATTGACGTGGCATAGATTGCAGGCCACTGTTGTGTGCGCGCCGGTCAACGGGAAGGGCGTGTTGTTATGGTTGAATGTCGCGCCGGTCCAGTTGGTTGTGCTGTGGCATGTATCGCAGGTGGTGGGGAAGCCGGCCGCTGAGTGCACGGGATTGTTGGTGCCGTTCCAGTCGGCCTGATGGCATCCGTAACAGGTAGTGGGCAACGATCCACTGTATGTGCTTGCGCTGGTGTGGCACTGCACGCATTGCATTGTGGCATGGAAGCCAGTCAGCGGGAACGATGTGGTTGCGTGATTGAAGGTTGATGTTGTCCAGTTGCTGGTCGAGTGGCAGATCGAGCAATCGGTCGGAAAACCAGCCGTAACGTGTGCCGGATTCGTGGTCCCGGTAAAGTCAGCCTGATGGCACGAGTAACATGCCGTCGGCGTTGAAGAGTAGTTGTTGTTCGTGTGGCACTGTGCGCAAGTGACCGTCGCGTGCGCTCCGGTCAGCGGATAGTTCGCATAGGTTGCGTGGTTGAATGTAACTGTCGTCCAGTTGGACGAGTTATGGCAGGTTTCGCACGTGGTCGGGAAGGCCGCCGCCACGTGACTCGGATTCGTTGTTCCGGTGAAATCCTTCTGATGGCAGCCGTAGCAATTGGTCGGCAGAGTCGTGTAGTTGTTATTCGTGTGGCATTGGGCGCAAGTCAACGTTGCGTGCGCGCCGGTCAATGGAAAGACCGATGCGTGATTAAACGTCGACGATGTCCAGTTAGTCGTCGAGTGGCACAGCGTGCAATCAGTCGGAAAACCTGCCGCTACGTGCGCCGGGTTGGTGGTGCCGGTGAAATCCTTCTGGTGGCATCCGTAGCAGTTTGTGGGCAGCGTTGTGTAGTTGTTATTGACGTGGCAGCTCACGCAGGCGACGGTCGTGTGCGCGCCCGTCAGCGGGAACGACGTGGTGTTGTGATTGAAGCTTGCCCCGGTCCAGTTCGTCGTCGAGTGGCACACCGAGCAATCCGTCGGGAAGCCGGCGGTGGCATGATTGGGGTTCGTTGTTCCGGTGTAGTCGGCCTGGTGGCAGCCATAGCAGGCCGTGGGCAGCGTTGTGTAGTTGTTGTTGACGTGGCAGGTCGCACAGGCAACCGTTGTATGCGCGCCCGTCAGCGGGAATGTTGTGTTGTTATGGTTGAATGTCGCCGCTGTCCAGGACGACGTATTGTGGCAGGTGGCGCAGGTGGTTGGGAATCCGGCCGTAACGTGGGGAGGATTGTTGGTGCCTGTGAAGTCCGCCTTGTGGCACGAATAGCAATCCGTCGGCACCGTTGTGTAGTTGTTGTTTGTGTGGCATTGCGCGCAAGGCACGGTGATATGCGCGCCGGTCAGCGGGAATGACGTGGTCGAGTGATCGAAGGTCGCTCCGGTCCAGGCCGTCGTGTTGTGGCAGGTGGCGCAGGTGGTGGGAAAACCGGAAGTGACATGCGGTGGGTTGTTTGTTCCGGTGAAATCCGCCTTGTGGCACGAATAGCAATCTGTCGGCACCGTCGTGAAATTGTTATTGGTATGGCACTGCACGCACGTCAACGTGGCATGTGCTCCGGTCAATGGAAATACCGTCGCATGATTGAACGTCGACGTCGTCCATCCACTGGTGGTGTGGCACAGGCTGCAATCGGTGGGGAAGCCCGCGGAGACGTGGTTGGGATTCGTTGTCCCGGTAAAATCCGCCTGATGGCATGCATAGCAGGCCGTCGGCGTTGACGTGTAGTTGTTGTTGACGTGGCACTGTGCGCAGGTTACGGTCGCGTGTCCTCCGGTCAGCGGGTAGTGCGCATACAGCGCGTGATCGAAGGTGGCGTTGTTCCAGTTCAACGTCGAGTGGCAGGCTGCGCAGTCATGGGGCAAGCCGAGCTGCACATGCGGTGGGTTGGTGGCGTTCTGGAAATCGACGGTATGCGTGTGGCAGCTATAGCAATCTGCGGGCGTCCCCTTGAACACGTTATTGACGTGGCATGACTCGCAGGACAAGGTGGCGTGCATTCCGGTCAGTGCGTACCCGGTGTACTTCATGTGATCGAACTTTGCGCCAAACCAGCTATCCATCGTGTGGCAACTCTCGCACGCCGTCGGGAATCCCAAGGCTTTGTGGTCGATCACCGGCGTAGCAAAATCCTTCTGGTGGCAAGAGAAGCACGCCGTCGAAAGCCCTTGGAATTGTCCGGCGGCAGCGTTCTTGTGGCACTGATCGCACTCCACCAGGGCATGCGCTCCCACCAGCGGAAAGCGGTTCTGGTGGTTGCGGATCGCATCCAGCGAGACTTTCCAGCCCTTCACCGTGTGGCAGCTCTCGCATTTGGCACCAAACTGCCGGCGATGAATGTCCGCATGGCAATCGGCGCACTGCGTGCTCACATTCTTAAAAACCAGGCTGCTATGGCATTGAGTGCAGCCAACCTTCTGGTGCATCCCGCGCAGCGGATAGCCCGTGCTGTCGTGGTTGAACTCAGGGTTTGAACGGATCGGCTTCCAACTGGTGTAGGTGTGGCAGTTCTGGCAAGGGGTAGCCAAGGGACCGTGGGGGTTGGTCACCTTCGCCTGCGGGCCGCCTACACTTGGCCGCTGGTTGCCGACGGGCTGTTGCGCCGCCATTCCCACAAGCAGCGGGAGCAGCGCAACGCCTATACTGATCAGCCAACGTCTCCGGTCCATTACCTTCTCCACGCGTTTTCTGTTGCTCTTTGAGCCGGAATGCACTTCCGCACCAAACGCGTGCCGCCTCCCGCCGATCAGCTTCCCAATCAACAACCCCGCACGAGCAAGTTGATTCAACTCGAACCAGAAACTTTTACGCCCGCTTTCGCAGCCGACCAAAAATATGCAAGATGCAAATTCTTTGCCGGCCCCACTGCGAGGGACATCAGAACTCTGGACTCAACAACTGGTTTTTCAACTTGTCTAACCGGACGCACTCTACACAGCCCTTTTTGCAATCAACTGGCCAATGGTCTCTTCGCGCGGCCCTTTCGGGGTAGACCGCGATTCCCGAGCGCTGTGCGTTTTAAGGCAACAAAGTCATTAAGGCAATGGATTGCTAGGTTTGAGGCTCTATGGTTCATTTTGTGATTCAAATCACAAAATAAATGTAAAGTCAGCTTACGACAGCCTTTTTCTACCGGTCCATCAAAAAAAACTTCACTCCGTAAATATTTACCGTGTAAAAATTACCCGCGGCGCGTTAAATTTCTCCATCGCCGCATGTTCCTCCCGTTCTTTGGGAACGTTGGTTCCATGGCAATCCGCGCAGGCCGTGGGGCAGGGTTTGTAGAAGAGAACCTGGTTGCCCTCCACCGGCCTTTTCACTGTGTGGCAGGCCGAGCAGGCAACATCCTGATGCCCACCCTTGAGTGAGAACACCGTCTTCTCATGATCGAAGAGCGATGGCTTCCACTTGTTGCTGTTGTGGCAGCCGGCACACTCGTTGGCACGCGCGCCAAACTGGTCGGCATGAGGATTCTCGTGGCATTGGTTGCAAGCGGTGGGAGCCGCGGCAAACTGAACATGGATCATCTTCAGCTCCATGTTGGGCGGTTTGTGGCAATCGACGCAGGCCGTCGCGCGATGCGAGCCCTCCAGCGGAAACTTCGTCCGCGAGTGGTCGAACTTCGACATATCCTTCCATTCCTTGGTGGAGTGGCAGAGTTCACAGCCCAGCGGCCTGCCTTTTTCGTCCAGCCGCCCCGCCATGCGCTCGGCAAACTGCCCCTTGTGCACATCCTCATGACAACTGGTGCAACTGAGCTGCTTGAAATGATAGAGAGCAACTTTTGAGCCGATCAGCGGTTTGTGGCAGTCGTTGCATGCCACGGCTGCGTGCCCGCCGGTTAGCGGCCAATCGGATTTCAGATGCTTGGCCAGCGTGTAGCTTGACGTCTTGAATGTCGCGGCGTTGTGGCATTGCTCGCAGCGGTTGAGCCACGGCGCGCCGGCAAACTGCCCCTCGTGCTCGTCCTTGTGGCAGTCCACACATTGGGCAAATTTGATCTTGTAGCGGGTCTGTTTGCCGGCCGGCTGGTGGCAGTCGGCGCACTTGACCTTGGCATGTGGCATCACCAGTGGGAACTGCGTTTTGGCATGGTCGACAGCCGTGTATGTGGTTGGCTTCCAGCCGCTTACCGTGTGGCAGCTCTCGCACTTTCCGCCGTCCGCCCGCTTCAGGAACTGGCCGCCGTGCTCGTCCTTGTGGCAATCCGCACAAAGATCGTGGGGAATTGGCCGCTTGAAGTCGCCGCCCTTGTGACAGGTCAGACATTGAACTGCGAGGTGTTTCCCCAACAGGGGAAAGTGGGTCTTCGAGTGATCGAAATTCGAGGCGAAGCCGGACTTTCTCCAGGTGGACGTACTGTGGCAGGTTTCGCAACTCTGTTTGAACCCGCCTTTGTGCGGATCGCTATGGCAATCCGAACACTTTGAGAACTGCAATCCGGCGTACCGGGGCTGCCCGTCTGCTCCTGCGGTGTGGCACTTCTCGCAGGCCACCTCACGATGCGCGCCGGTCAGCGGGTAGTGGGTCTTCGAGTGGTCGAAGTGCTCTTTGTCGAGCTTGGCCCCCTTCCAATTGGAGGTCGAGTGGCATTGTGTGCAGGTCTGCCCAAAGCGGCCCTGGTGCTTGTCCACGTGGCAGGTGGCGCAAGCCGGAGTGAGGCCCATCCATGTGTGATTGAGGTCTTTTGTGTTCAGCATGCCTCGCGCTGCCGCGGGTATGCGTTGCGCATTGTGGCAGGCGCGGCAGGTAACGCCGACGTGTTTTCCGTCGAGCGCGAATCCGGTCTTGGTGTGGTCGAAGCCTTTGGGCGTCGGATCCCAATGGACCAGCGTGAAGTTCTCCCCGTTGTGGTCCGAGTGGCATTTCACGCATGCCGATCCCGTGGGCCCTGCATGCGGATAGGTGGCATGAAGCCCCTTGTTGCGCTGCAACTCATCGGCGATCTCGCGGTGGCACTCCACACAGCGAAACGTGGGCGACTTGGTTGAAACCTCGTGGCACTTGACGCAGTTTTCCGTTCCGTTCAGATTCTGATGCGCTCGGGCAAGTGGACCGGGGGAGATCTGCGCAGATGCCACGCCACAGGCCGCCCCAAGAAGTATCCCGGCCAGGCAGGCCACTGTTCGCCATGCGAAAGCCCATGCTGCCAGTCGAAATGCGCCAGGCCTGTTTCCATGGCGCTCAGCGCGATACCCAGTCGAGATCACTTCTTGCCGCTTGCTCATCGGCGCATCCTCATATGCGTCTGGTCGCTTGCACGCACGGTTCATCGTTCTCAGCGGAGGCCAAGGGAATCCACCGCCGCGGAACTGAAATAGAGACTGGTTTGCCAGCAAAATGGGCGTCAAGGCAGGAAGCACAAATTGGGGAATTCAATCACTTCATCACGCATTGACTCTGCGCGAAAACAGGTCGGGGAAGTCGACTGGCGGTTCAAACTCGCTCTAGCTGGAGTATGCCAGTCCAACGCAGCTTCGCGCAACCTCCGAGTCCTTTCCATCGTCACTCGTAATCTGGATTTGGAGGAAAGATGCTCGACCGGTATAGTGCGAAGATGCGGCGGTAGAATCAATGCGTCGCAGCAAGCTTTTGAGGAATCATGAACAAAACTTTCCTGCTTCTGCTTTCTCTCTCGATTCTGCTCATGGAAGTGCCGTCCATCGGCCAGACAGCCGCATCTGCACAGCCGGCCGCCGGGAAGATGGGCGGAACCGGTCCGCGTTATGATGTCACCTCCTCGGCATTTGGCGCGATCGGCGACAGGACCAAGGATGACACGGCCGCCATCCAGGCCGCCTTTGCAGCCTGCGGAAACACCTACAACAACCCGCCCCTCAATACTCAACAAAACAGCGGCGTCGTCGAGTTTCCGGGTGGCCACGACTATTTCGTCTCCAAAACGATCCATACGTATAACTGCCAGATTGAAGGCTCGACCGGCAATATTCAAGGCTCCGCCTCACCTTCCAGAATCGTCTGGAACGGGCCAGCCGCGGGCGAAGTTCTCAAGATCACTGAGTTCGCCATTGCGTCAAATACAGTTACCTTTTCAACCGCCAACCATCTCGCAGCCGGCCAGTTTGTTGAGATTGATGGGCTCACCAACGGCTTTTATCTGAATCATGCAATCTTGCAGGTGTCTTCCACAGGACTCTCCGGCACCGGGTTCCAGGCAACGCTGCCCTTTGGAGGGCGCGACGTGAGCAGGACCGCCGACTCCGGCACAGCCACAACTGTGAACGTCGTCTTTTCGATTCCTTCCAGCGCCCGCTATCAGCAATCCATCAGCAATATCGCGGTTACAAGCAACAATAGGGTGCCTGCTCAAGTCAGTAACTATCAAGTGGCCTTCTACTTTGGAGCTCGCGTTGACACCGGCACTCACGTATCCAATACATGGGTAGCCGGAGCTACAAAATACAGCTACTACTTCGCAAGCGGCGGCATCAACGTCGATTTCGATAAAGGCTGGAGATCGGACGGCGCAGGCGTATCGGGAATCTACTGGAGAGTCAGCGGTTCGGATTCATTCGGGATTGCCAACGGAACAGTGGACAACAAGCAATTTGGGCCATTCCCGAGCAGTGGTGCTGCCGTAATCTTCGATAACGCCAATTGTTCGCCTCAGACCGGCATTCACTTCACTTCAAGAAACATGAAGATCGAAATTAACACCACGCTCACTCCGGGGCTGGGTGCATTCACAATGTACGATTGCCCGAGTACTCCATCGATGGAGGCATTCTGGCTTGACTTTGAGAATACCTGGGTTGCTCCCGCATCAACGACCGCGCCGGGGTTCAATTTCACATCATTCGCCATGTCGCCTCCCAACGATGCGGCGTTGCATTTGAGCATCGTGAATGGCGGGTTTCCCAGCGGATCTGGCCCCAACAAAACGACGCGTTGGGTCGGAATCCCGCAACTGCTCCGAAATGACATCTACGGTGCTGCAGGCCGGATTCCACTGTTGAGTTACGCGCCATCGACTAACAGCGACGGCCGCTATCCTGGATTCAGAACACCGATCTCTCTGATTGGCGATGTCAACATCAGCCAGCTCTGGCAGTACGGCATTCATGCATCCAGTTTTCTCTACTCGGACACTTCTTTTGCCGCGCTGCCCAATGCGACAACCTTGTTCGCCGGCCAGATTCTTGCGCCCCCAGCCTATTGGAGCGGCGCCAACGGCCAGCGCTATGCCATCAGCGTTGTTTACAAAACGGGCACGACCGGTACGCTGAACGGCGGCCGCACAACCTGCTCCGGCACGGCCAACGCGTACATCCTGACCTGCAATAGCGCCGAAGATCTTTCGGCAGGTCAGAGAGTCACGATCGGCACGGACCAGAACAAGACAATCAACTACGTGGATGCGACGGATCCGAATGCCGTGCTGATCCAGCTCACCAGCAAACTCGCGGCATCCTACTCCAGCCAGCCGCTCTCCTTCTCAGCTCCGGTTCTCGGACCCGAGATTCAGATGCCGACAAAGTCCGCAGCCTCGCCATCGACTCTGGCCTGGTCGCGTGGGGACATGGAGCAGAACGCAGCCGCACAGGCCAACGGAATCGCCGCCTGGGTGAACGTGGCGCCCGGTACGCCCGGATCGTGGGCCGGCATTCCGCTCGGCGACAGCAACGGCAGGATCTCCGCATCTCAACTCTCCAGCGCGCGCGCGGCTAATGCCTTTTGCGCGGGGGTCGCAAGCTCCTCCAAGACGATCCTTCTGTTTGGCGCCGGAGGCTCCCAGACCTCCTGCACGCAACCCCCTGGGCCACAGACTCTACAGCAGGTCATCATGACTACCGCGGGCTCGTTAAGCAACCTTGCAGTGCGTTGCGGCCATCTGGGCTCTCAGCCTTCCAGCGGCAAGTTCTCCGTTTGGGACCTACCCTCTGGAACCGCGATGTCCGATGCAACTTCAGGCAAAGATACGGGACTCACGGTGACTATCGGAAACTCACCAGCGAACGCAAACAAGACTCTCATTGACAGTCAACATACTTTTGCCTATGCCGCGGGAGACATGATCCGGATTCAGTTCACGACCCAGGCCAATGAGACTCTCGCCGACTGCTCCGCAAGCTTCAACTACTAAAGCCTCTTGGTGACCTTCCCGCGAACTGCTCGCCCCTGTTCATGAATCGGAACCCTGAGGCCCTCAGCTCCTATCCTGCCGCAGGGCAATCGCATGAACGCTATCGAAGTCATGAAGCTGGTTCGTGCCGCCCCTCCGGGGCGGACGGATTCGCCAAACGCGTCTTCCCAGGATTCCGCTTCGCTCCATCCTGGGCTATTCTCGACGCGTCCCTCCGGGACGATTGAGTGCATTTGACCTGATTGGGAGCGCATTTGACCTGCTTGCCGGTGGGAAGGGACTCGTTGTGGCAACAGAATTCGTTCATGTGATTGCCCTGTATCCTGCCGTGACATGCTTACCCTATCCGCGTTACGCTGTAGAGGATCAGTATTCGGCGCTCAGAAGGAGCTTTTCAACCATCATGCCATTCCAAACGACCTCGAAGATCTGGCACAACGGCAACCTCATTCCCTGGGAGCAGGCCAACATTCACGTGATGAGCCATGTTATCCACTACGGCTCCAGCGTCTTTGAAGGGATTCGCTGCTACAAGCAGCCTCAGGGCTCGGCCGTCTTCCGCCTGCCGGAGCACATGCAGCGGCTGCTCGACTCGGCCAAGATCTACCGCATGGACCTGCCCTTTGCCATCGAGGAGCTCTGCGCCGGTGTGGTGGATCTCATCGAGGCCAACGGCATCGCTCCCTGCTACATCCGCCCCATCGCGCTGCGCGGCTACGGCGAGATCGGCGTCAGCCCCAAGGGCTCGCCCATCGAGGTTTACATCGCCAACTTCCCGTGGGGCAAGTACATCGCCGGCACTGGCGGAGCCGATGTCTGCATCTCCAGCTGGAACCGGATGGCGCCGAACACTATGCCCGCCCTCGCCAAGGCTGGCGGCAACTACTTGAACTCGCAGCTCATCCATATGGAGGCTGAGGTCAACGGCTACGCTGAGGGGATCGGGCTCGATGTGAACGGCCTGGTCAGCGAAGGCTCCGGCGAGAACATTTTCGTTGTTCGCAACGGCGTGCTCTTCACGCCGCTGCTGGCGAACTCAGCTCTCTCGGGCATCACGCGCGACAGCGTGCTCACCATCGCCCGCCACCTGGGGCTGACAGTGACCGAGCAGCCCATCCCGCGCGAACTGCTCTACATCGCCGACGAAGTCTTCTTCACAGGCACAGCCGCCGAGGTGCAGCCTATTCGCTCGATCGATCGAATTCTAGTGGGCGACGGCAAACCTGGCGAAATTACCAAGAAGATCGCCGACGAATTCTTCGGCATCGCCAACGGACTCAAGCCCGACCGCTTTGGTTGGCTCACGCCGGTCAAGGTCAAGGCCAGCGAGCCGGTCGGAGCCTGATCCGGCATCATCGACAGGACTAGGGGCGGCCCCATCAGGCCGCCCTTGTTCTTTTGGCGCCTCCTGATTCGCGACACGGTACTCACCCCGAAACGAGTATCATGAGGCTGGGGCTCAGACTGATCTCTGACGCCTGATCTCTGACCTCAGAAAAAGGAAGATAGCCGCGCGTGAAACCCGAGATGAAAGTGTCCCTGGCAGGCCTCGAGCTGGCCAACCCGGTCATCGCCGCCAGCGGCACCTTTGGCTACGGCATCGAGTTTGAAGAGATCGTCTCGCTCGAAGGAATCGGCGGCTTCGTCACCAAGGGCATCTCGCTCGAACCCATGGCCGGTCATCCGGCGCCGCGCATCGTGCAGACGGCGGCTGGCATGTTGAACGCCATCGGCCTGCAAAACGTAGGCGTCGAGGAGTTCATCAGCCACAAGCTGGCGCCGCTCGCCCGCTATCCCCGCTGCAATGCGATCGTCAACGTCTTCGGCTACACGGTCGGCGAGTACATCGGCGTCATCGAGCGGCTCAATCAAGCAACAGGCATCGCAGCCTATGAGCTGAACGTCTCCTGCCCCAACGTTCACGCCGGCGGCATGGCCTTTGGCTCAGACGCCGGATCGCTTGAATATCTGGTAGCGCGAGCCAAGAAAGCATCGACGCGGCCGCTCTTCGTCAAACTCTCGCCCAACGTCACCTCGATCGCCCATATGGCAAAGATCTCCGCCGAGGCTGGAGCCGACGCGGTCAGTCTCACCAACACATTTTTGGCGATGTCGATCGATTCTGAGACTCGCCGCCCGCGCCTCTCGAACATCACCGGCGGCCTCTCGGGCCCAGCGATCAAGCCCATCGCCCTGCGCATGGTCTATGAGACGGCGAAGGCCGTCAATATCCCTATCATCGGCATGGGCGGCATCGTAACAGCCGAAGACGCGGTCGAGTTCCTGCTCGCCGGAGCCACCGCGATTCAGGTCGGCACGGCCAGCTACGCCGACCCGCGCGCCACTGAGCGGCTTGCCAAGAGTCTGGAATCCTGGTGCCAAAGCCACGGCGTCGAAAAGGTCTCCAACCTCACCGGCGCAATGGAGCTTCCGCAGCGCTGAGCCGACACCATGAACCTTCGCATCCTCACATTCTTTGCTCTCTTGTCCCTTCCTCTTGGCTGCCTTGCGCAGACTGCCTCCGGCACACAGACACCGCCTCGCAGTTGGGTGGACAAAGACACTGGACATCGCGTCTGGCGGTTGAGCGACGAGCCTAACTCCGGCGGGCTCTACTTCAACGAAAACGCATATACGCCCGATGGAAAGCAGATGGTCTACACTGCGCCGGACGGCATTCATGTGATGGAGTTGGCGACGCGCGCGAGCAAGCTGCTGGTGGCCAACCCAACGGGCAAAAACGCGGCTCCAGTCCGCGCGCTGGTCGTGGGACACAAGACGAGCAGCGTGTTTTATACCGAGACCGATTCGGCAAGCGGCCTGGTCTCTGTCTACAAAGCCGACACAAACAGCGGGGCGATCCGCAAGCTGGTGGAGTTGCCGGCGAACCGCAAGATCGACACGATCAACGCCGATGAGACGCTGGCTGCGGGAACGTATATCGTCGGCGATGCTACGGGCAAGGAGTACGGCTCGAACCTGCCTGCGACGGCTTTTGGCAGCCCGGCCAGCTCTGCCGCTCCAGCATCGCATGGTCCGAATTTCCAGCCAGCCGGGAAAAGCGAGATGATGGAGGCCCGGCTGGCGGCGCGGCTGCCCCTGGTGCTGTTTACCGTCCGCCTGGAGCCGGGACCGAAGGGTGAGAAGCCGGGGACGATGACCAAGCTGCTCGACTCCACCGACTGGGTGAACCACCTGCTCTTCTCGCCGAGCGATCCCACTCTGCTGATGTACTGCCATGAAGGTCCATGGCAGAAGGTGGACCGCATCTGGATGATTCGCACCGACGGAACCGGCAACCGGCTCATCCACAAGCGAACGATGCTCAACGAGATCGCGGGCCACGAGTTCTGGGGGTTGGACGGCGAGACAATCTGGTACGACTGGCAATATCCCAAAGGCGAGGACTTCTTCCTGGCCGGCTACAACCTGAAGACCGGGCAGCGTACCGCATTTCACATGCAGCGCAACGAGTGGTCGATTCACTTCAACCTGACTCGGGATCTCTCGCTCTTCTGCGGCGACGGCGGCAACCCAGGACAGGTGGCTCGGGCCAGCGATGGCGAGTGGATCGAGCTCTTCCATCCGCAGATGATCGAAAGGGCTAAAGGTGCGCTGAACGGGCCGGATTTCTGGCAACCGGGCGTCTTCCACTCCGAACATCTGGTCAATATGTCGCACCACTACTATCGCCAGGAGCCAAATGTGCGCTTCTCGCCGGACAAGTCGCTGGTGATTTTCACCAGCAACATGTTCGGGCCGAGCTACGTCTTTGGCGCGGAGGTGGCCAAGGCTTTGAATCCGTCCGCCTCTGAGGTGCAATCCACGCCGGAGTTGGCGCGCAAGTTCAACCCGGTCGAGCCACCCAACGGCAAAGGGGGCACGGTGCTGCCCCGCATCCATTGAAGCTCTGAACTGGGATGACGGAGAGTTCCATAGCCAGCCCGTATCACGCAATCCACTCAATTCACAGGCATTTCCCGCATATTCTGATCCAAATTGAACAGACACCAAATTCGGACCGTGCTACTCTGATTTGTTTCCCGATTTGAACCTCCGACGTGTTCAATTCCGACCAACTGCGTGTGATGCCGGTCACAGCCGACCGTTATTGAGCCTGCGTACCGTCCCATCTATCCGTAGGGGACCACCGGCGGCTTCCTCAAGACCAGCCTTCGCCACCGGAGGTTCCCCGGCTTCCGCGCACGGAGTGAGGTGGGCATGGGTCAATCAATCTATCAATCTATGCAGCAAAAGGGTTACAGCCGCAGGGACTTTCTTCAGTTCTGCACTGCGGCCGCAACAGTGGCGGGCTTTGGTCAATCCGGCATCGCCCAGGTTGTGTCAGCCTTTGAAAAGAAAGAGAAACCGGCCGTCGTCTGGCTTCACTTCCAGGAGTGCACCTGTTGCAGCGAATCGTTCATTCGCGCCTCGCACCCCACCGTTCTCGATGTGCTGCTGGACGTGCTGACCCTGAATTACACCGAAACGCTCATGGCGGCCTCCGGCTTCCAGGCGGAAAAATGCCTCACCGACACCATCGCCAACAACAAGGGCAAGTACATTGTGCTGGTCGAGGGCGCGGTACCCACGGGCGATGATGGCGTCTATTGCATGATCGGCGGCAAAACGGCCGAATCGATCTTGCAGACCGTCGCAAAGGATGCAGCCGCGGTGGTGGCGTGGGGCAGTTGCGCCTCCAATGGCTGCGTTCAGGCGGCCAAGCCCAACCCGACCGGAGCCACGCCGATTCACAAGCTTATCGACAAGCCAGTCATCAATGTACCCGGCTGCCCGCCCATCGCCGATGTGATGATGGGCGTCGTGACTCATCTGCTGGTTCTCGGGCAGCTTCCCGCGCTCGACAGCCAGGGCCGGCCCAAAGAGTTTTATGGCCGCCGCGTTCACGACACCTGCTACCGGCGCCCCAACTACGATGCCGGCCTCTTCGTCGAGTCGTGGGATGACGAGAATGCGCGCAAGGGATTCTGCTTGTACAAAATGGGCTGCCGAGGCCCGGTCACTTACAACGCCTGTTCGGTGGTCAAGTGGAACGAGGGCACAAGCTATCCGATCCAATCCGGGCACGGCTGCATCGGTTGCAGCGAAGAGGGCTTCTGGGACAACGGCCCGTTCTACCAGCATCTTTCCAACTTCCCCGGCTTCGGAGTCGAGAGTACGGCAGACACGATCGGTACTGTCGTCGGAGTGGCCACGCTGGCTGGAGTCGCCGCACACGTCGTGGCGACCAACGTTCGCAAACGGAGCGTGATTGCCGAAGTTCACGCTGAAGATCAAAAGGAGTTGTAAGAGCCCATGACACGCATCGTCGTCGATCCGGTCACTCGTATTGAAGGCCACCTGCGCATTGAGGCGGTGGTAGAAAACGGCGTTATTACCGACGCATTCAGCGCGGGCACCATGGTGCGCGGCCTGGAAAAGATTCTCATCGGCCGCGATCCGCGCGACGCCTGGGCCATCACCGAACGCGTCTGCGGCGTCTGCACCTCGATTCACGCGCTGGCCAGTGTACGCGCTGTTGAGAGCGCATTGAGCATCTCGGTTCCACCCACCGCCGAACTGATCCGCAACATCATGATCACCACTCAATACGTGCATGATCACGTGGTGCACTTCTATCATCTGCATGCGCTCGACTGGGTCGACATCGTCAACGCATTGAAGGCCGACCCCAAAAAGGCCGCCGAACTGGCACAGTCTTTTTCCAAATGGGACAAGAACACGCCTGCATATTTCACCGAGGTGCAAGACAAAATCAAGGCCTTCGCTGCAAGCGGACTGGGCATCTTCGCCAACGGCTATTGGGGCCACCCTGCCTATAAGCTGCCGCCCGAGGTGAACCTGATCGCCGTCGCGCACTACCTCGACGCGCTCTCCTGGCAAAAGGAGATCGTCAAGATCCATGCAGTCTTCGGCGGCAAGAATCCGCATCCGAATTATCTGGTGGGCGGAGTTCCCTGCTCGATCAACATGAATGAAGTGGCCGCCATCAACTCCGAGCGGCTCAATCTCGTCTCACGTTTAATCAGTCAGGCCGATGAGTTTGTCAACCAGGTTTACATTCCCGACTTACTCGCTGTTGCCTCGTTCTATAAGGATTGGGCAAGCTGGGGCGGCGGACTGAGTAACTACCTGAGTTATGGAGAATTTCCAACGCAGGGTTATGGAAAGCCCGAGACATTCAAGTATCCGCGCGGCGTCGTTCTCGGCCGAGACCTCAGCAAAGTGCATCCCGTCAACGCGACGGATTCGCAGGAGATCAAGGAGTACATCGCGCACTCCTGGTACAGCTACGAAGGCGGAGACAGCCAGGGCATTCATCCCTGGGCCGGCGAGACAAAACTGAACTACACCGGACCCAAGCCTCCCTTTGAGACCCTCGAAGGCCATGAGAAATATTCCTTCCTCAAGACGCCGCGTTGGAAGGAACAAGCAATGGAAGTCGGCCCGTTGGCCAGGCTTATTGTCGCCTATGCGTCTGGCCGCACCGACGTGCAGGAGTTAGTGAAGGACACGCTGGGTAAACTCAACGTGCCTGTCACTGCACTCTTCTCCACATTGGGACGCACCGCAGCGCGCGGCCTCGATGCGGCGCTGGCCATGATCTGGCTCAAAGAGTACTTTGGCCAGTTGATGGAGCGCGTGAAGATCAATGAAGTCTCTACATTCAATGGAGAACGCTGGGAGCCGAAGAGCTGGCCCAAGGATGCCGAGGGAGTTGGCCTCGTCGAGGCTCCACGCGGCGCGCTGGCGCACTACATCAAGATTCACGATGGCGCCATCGCCAACTATCAACTCGTAGTGCCGACAACCTGGAATGGCTCACCGCGCGATGCCAAACAGCAGCGCAGCTCCTTTGAACAGGCTCTCATCGGCACGCCTGTCGCAAAGATCGGCGAGCCGGTGGAGATTCTACGCACCATCCATTCCTTTGACCCGTGCCTGGCCTGCGCCGTGCATTTGTATGATCCGCAGGGCAAGCACCTTCACCAGGTCTCCTTCGAGTGATGCCCATGAGTACACCGAATATTGGCGCAAACAACGTGGTCCCAACGGCTCCTCCGCATCCAGTCGAGTATCGGCGCATCTATGTGTGGGAACTGCCAGTGCGCGCCTACCACTGGATCAACGCGATCGCACTGGTGGCCTTGTGCATCACAGGCTACCTGATCGGCGCGCCGATTCGCGCATATTATGCGGCTGAGGCCTATCAGCAATATTGGTTCGCCTGGGTACGCTTCATTCACTTCGCAGCCGCTTATGTTTACGTCTTCAACTTTCTGGCGCGGCTCTACTGGGGCTTCGTTGGCAACAAGTACTCGCACTGGAATGCATTCTTCCCACTGAAGAAGTCGCAACGGCAGGAGATTGTCGACGTCATCAAGGCCGACGTGTTTGAAACGAAGCTGCATGGTCCCATCTCGACCGGGCACAATGCGCTCGCCGGCCTGATCTACTTCTTCACCTTCCTGGCCTTTGTAGCTCAGACCATCACCGGCTTTGCACTCTACTCCAGCATGAGCAACTCTTGGATGCCGCGCATGTTCACCTGGGTTGTGCCACTGATGGGCGGCGAATTCCGCGTGCGCTTCTGGCACCACACCTTCCTTTGGTTCTTTGTCACCTTTGTCATCGTCCACGTTTACCTTGCCTTCTATCACGACTACATCGAGGGCCGCGGCACTGTCTCCTCGATCATTGGCGGCTGGAAGTTCGAGCGCGAAAAGAAGCAGGATTAGCCGGAATGTATCGACTGTTTTTCCTCCCAGCAGCCATCATGCACGCCAGTCTGGTGGCTGCCCCACGCAAAGCGACGGCAGGCATGTTGACCGAAAGGCCGATTGATTTGACGACAGCAGAAACGCAGGGAACGACACTGGTCCTCGGCCTGGGCAATGTCATCATGGGTGATGAAGGCGTCGGAGTTCACGTCGTACGGGCAATAGAAAAGCATCCGTTGCCCGCGAATGTTGAATGTCTTGACGGCGGAACCGGTGGCTTCACGCTACTTGAGCCTCTTCAAAGCGCAGCGCGCGTCATCCTCATCGACGCCGCCAATGACGGCAACCCTTTGGGCACTGTTACCCGCACTACGCCTCGCTTTTCGCGCGATTATCCGCCAACGCTGACAGCCCACGACATTGGTGTCAAGGATCTGCTCGATGTCTTCTACATCCAGGGCGGCGGCCCAGAAGTGATCCTCTACGCGATCACCATCGACCCCAAGCAGCCCATCTCAATGGAGCTCTCAGAGGGGGCAGTACGTGCGGCCGAGGTGGCTGTCGCAAAGATTCTGGTGGAGCTTGAACATAACTCCACCGCGTGGCTACTTAGCCCTCGCATTTAGCTTTCCAATCACCTGCTTCAGTGACTCCAACTTTTGTCCAGCTTCGCCCATCTTGCCTGCCGCAGTCAGCCGCTGGTAATCGTCAAAGTCCTTGCCCGCCTCTCTGATCAGCGCATTCAAGTCCTGCGCTGGTGCAGAAGCAGGCGCACCTGCCGCTGGAGCCGTTGCCGGTGTTGTAGAAGGTTCAGCCGTATTCAGCGAAGAAATTCCTCCGCCGAAGAGCGACGAGAGAGCCGCCTCAAAGGTCGGCCCATAGGCGAGTTTGTCCTGCAACGCCAGCACGACCAGACGCAACTCTGGCATCGGGCTTCGATCCGCTTGCAGATAGATCGGCTCCGCGTAGAGGAGCGCACGGCCTGATGGAATCACCAGTAGCGTCCCGCGCCGCACGCGCGATCCTTGCTGATTCCACAAACTCAACTGACCCGATAACTGCGCGTTCTGATCGATGCGCGCCTCGATCTGCAGAGGCCCATCCACCAGTTTCGTCTTGGGGAAGTTGTAAACGATAGACGTTCCATAGTGCTCGCCGTCGCTGCGCCCTGCGATCCAGCCGATCAGATTGTTGCGATTGGCCGGAGTGAAAGGCAGGATCTCGACAAACTCGACGCCGCTCTCGCCCGGCAGCTTCATCAGCACGAAGTTCGGCTCCATCGGCTGTGTCTGCTGCACGTTGCCCTCGCCCATGCCGACCTCTGTGGCCACCGTCCACAAGTCCTCGCGGTTATAGAAGACCGAAGGATTTGTCATGTGATAGAGGCCGTACACTTCAGCTTGCAGCTTGAGCATCAACTCGGGATAGCGCACATGTTTGCGCAGCCCGGCCGGCATCTCCGCTGCATCTTTGAAGAGGCGCGGAAAGATACCGCGATACGCCGCCAGGATTGGGTCCTGATTGTCGAGGACATAAAAGGTCGTCGTTCCGTCGTAGGCATCGACCACAACCTTAACGCTGTTGCGCATGTAGTTGAGCGATTGCCCTGCGACCGTATAATGCGTCGCGTAAGGATAACTATCCGACCGCGTGAAGGCATCGAGAATCCATGACAACCGCCCATCGTCGCCGAGGACGACATACGGATCACGATCAAAAGTGAGAAAGGGCGCCAAGGTTGCTGCACGCTCTTTCACCGTGCGCCGCATCAGCAATCGGCTCGCGGAGTTCACGTCGTCGCTGAAGGGCAACTTGGCCAGGTCGCCGCGATTGAATGCAATAAGCAAGCGGCGAAAAAATCCCCCCAATTCAATGCCGCCCGAACCTTGATACGAGGTCAGGTTATTGGCGTCGCCCTGCGGATAGTTAAACTCCTGCTGGCCCGTTTTCACGTACACATCGGTATTCGTCAGCTCGCCAAAGTAGATCTCCGGTCGAGTCAGATTCAGGCTAGGCGTAGTACTCTGCACCGGCATATTGCTCATCAGCAGCGTTGGCAGGCCTTCAGGCGTAAAGCCGTTGACCGGGTTCACAGTGATGCCGTAGCCGTGGGTGTAGATCAGCTTCTCATTGATCCAGTTGCGGCTGCTCTCGGGCAACTTGTCCACGTTCAGTTCACGCGCCGCCAGCATCACCTGCCGCATCGAGCCGTCGATCTGATAGCGATCAATGTCGATGTCGGGGAAGTCGTAGTAGGTCCGAATCTCCTGTACCTGCTTGAGCGTATCCTGCAGCGCATGCCAATCCCACAGGCGAATATTCTGAAGCGTAGCCTGATTGTTGGCCGGGTCCGTTGCATCTACCGTCGTTTCGGCCGGAAACTCGCGCTGTACAAATCCGTCGAGCCCATAAGCCTGCCGCGTCATCTCGATGTTATGAGTGATGTAGGGCTGTTCGCGTACTAACTCGTTGGGCTTGACCACAAAGCTCGATACATACCAGCCCACAATCGCAACCGCTGCATAACAAACAACCGCCGGCGCAACCGCCGCAATCAGCCAACGCCCGCGCGGCGAAGCAACCCCGCCAATCGCGGCGATCAGCGCACCCAGCACCAACGCCACACAGACCACAAGCAAGCCGGTCAGAGTTACATGCGCGTCAGTATAACTAACTCCATCAAAGATGGTGTGATGATCGAAGAGCTGTTCGAAACGGCTGACATACACACGCCCCGCGACAACAAGCAGCAGAAACCCAACCGAGATGGACAGCCCGCGCCATGGCAGGCCGCTAAGATCGCGGCTCCCATTGAGCGCACGCGCTCCGCCAGAGACCAGCAGAAAGATGACCGCAATCACGCAGGCAATCACGCTCAGCGTCAGTAGCCAGCCGAGAATGAGTTGCCACGCCGGAAGAGTGAAGAGATAAAAGCCAAGAGGCCTGCCGAAGATTGGATCGGCTGCGCCGCCCTGGGGCGCATACCACCAGAGCGCCAGCGTCTGCCACTGCGTAGCCATCGTGCCGCCAGTGAGCAGCGCAACGGCAAGCGAGCCGCCTATAGAAACTATGCGCAGCACAGGCTTGAGCGAGAGATTCACTGGCTGGCCACCAATATAGATCGTGTGGTCGCTGGGCAGATCATCCTCGTGCGCACGTTTGAGCGCCGAGAAGATCCCAAACAAAATCAGGAATGTAAGTGCAAAGAAGCCCGCGAAGATGCCCCACTCAAGCCCGCGCGACTTCCAAAACACCTCACCGTAGCCGAGCGACTTGAACCACAGCAGGTCCACCCAGAAGGAAACCGCCGTTCTGCCGAAGAGCAATATGACAGCGACTACGGCGATGAGTAAAAACAATCTGCCGCGGCCGCGGCGCGGCTTCGGTGTCAACTTATCCCAATCGATGGTTTCGGGCAACTCTCTACCCCACTCTTTCTACGTCCAGGTTTCCTACGGTTTGGTCAGGCGTAGACTACTTCAACTTCACTCTAGTCCTCTTCACCGGTGTCTGCGTGCCGCCTCGTCATATACGGCTGCGTACTCTCGCGCTGGCTGCTCCCAGCTATAATTCCGCGCCATGCCGTTCCGCATCAGCTTCGTCCAGCCTTCCTTGTCGGCAAAGGCAGCCAGCGCCCGCTCGATCGTCGCCAGCAGTGCTCCAGCGCTGCGGCTTTTGAACTTGAAGCCGGTCCCGGTTCCCTGCTCCGGATTCCACTCCTCGATGGTGTCGTCCAGCCCGCCCGTAGCCCGCACCACCGGGACCGTGCCATATTTGAGCGAATAAATCTGATTGAGCCCGCAAGGCTCGTAGAGCGACGGCATCAGAAAGATATCCGCACCCGCCTCGATCTTGTGCGCCAGCGGCTCGTTGTAGCCGATCCGCACGCCCACATTCGCCTTGTTCCAGAATGCCCAGTCGCGGAAGAACTTCTCATGCACCGGCTCGCCCGAGCCGAGCGCCACCACAGCCACATCCATCTCCGAGAGCTTGCCTGCAATCTCCTCCACCAGGTCGAAACCCTTCTGCACGGCAAATCGCGAGACGACGCCGATCACCGGCACCGACTCCTCCACATTCTCCAACCCAAAGGCACTAAGCAGGTCGGCGCGGCATTGCTTCTTTCCAGCAAGATCTTCCGGAGAGTAGCGCGCAACAAGGTTTTGGTCGGTAGCTGGATTCCACAGTGCGTAGTCCACGCCATTCAGAATGCCGCGCATCTCCGCCGCGCGTCCACGCAGAACGCTGTCGAGCCCCTCTCCGAACTCCGGCGTCTGGACCTCCTCGGCATACTTGCAGCTGACCGTTGTCAGCATCTCGGAGTAGACCAACCCGCCTTTGAGAAAGTTGAAGCTGTCGAACTGCTCCACCTTGTCCATGGTGAAGATCTCCCACGGAAACAGCAGCCGCTCGGTAGTCACTGGCGGAAATGCTCCCTGGTAGGCGGCATTGTGAATCGTCAGCACCACACTTGCGTGGCGCAGCATCGGGTCCGAGTCATACGTCGTGTGCAGGTAAACAGGAATCAGCGCCGCTTGCCAGTCATGCACATGGAAGACGTGCGGCACACCCAGTTGCTTCGACGCCTCGAGCACCGCGCGGCAGTAGAGTGCAAATCGTTCGGCGTTGTCCGGGTAGTCCTGCCCGCCGCTGCCATAAAGCTCCGGCCGGTCAAACATTTCCGGACAGTCCACGAAGTAGAACTGCACTCCATCGCGTTTGCCGCCGTCGACAATGCCCACAAATCGGTTGTAGTACTCGAACGGAATCGTGATCGACCGCACGGCGTACTTCAGCTCGCCTTCAATCTGCCGCCGCACCCGTGTGTAGAGCGGAAGATAGACCGTTACCTCGTGGCCCAGCTTCGCCAACTCTGGCCCCAGCGCGCCAACCACGTCTGCCAACCCACCGGTCTTGGCAAACGGAACGCACTCCGAAGATGCAAAAACAATGTGCATCGCGACTTCCCTCTGTCCAACAATAAGCTATCATCCTCGGCATCTTCACTCTGTAGCGAATTTGGACTTCCGCGTAAAAGATCGACTACGAGCAACAACCCAGCCCAGGCGAGTATTCTAAAGAGTGAGTCATAGTTTAGATACAACCCAAAAGCCCGTGCGCCGTAGAGGCCTTATCCGTTCCTTTATCCGGCTTCTTCTCAACGCTCTAGTGCTTGCATGGTCGTTTGCCGCGCTGGCCCTTGTTGCCGCCCGCTGGATCGACCCGCCTACGACGGCATTGCACGTCCAGCGCCACGTGCAGGCCTTGATTCACGGCACACCCTATCACGAGCGTTATACATTCATTCCGCTCAGCCAGATCTCGCCGAACTTCCAGCACGCTGTCATCGCCGCTGAAGACGCGCGCTTTTACCAGCACCACGGCTTCGACTGGCACGCGATCCAACTCGCTGCGCAGGAGGATATGGAAGGCGGCCGCACGCGCGGAGGCTCGACCCTTACGCAGCAGTTGGTAAAGAACCTATTCTTCGGAACCGGCGGCTCGATCTTCCGCAAGGCTGCGGAGTTCACCTTGGTCCCCGTTGCCGAATTGGTCCTCGGCAAGCAGCGCATCCTCGAACTCTATGTCAATGTGGTCGAGTGGGGCCCCGGCATCTATGGCGCAGATGCGGCCTGCAGAAACTACGACAGAACCGCCGCCCGCAACATCGGTCGCGAACAATCGGCACGGCTCGCAGCGATCCTGCCCGCGCCCCTCAAACGAAAGCCCGAGCGCATGAATCACTACAGCGGGATCATCCTCAGGCGCATGGGCCAGATGGGCTGGTAGAGGCAGAGAGTGAATGGTGAGGTAAGTTTTCAGTTACCGCAGAACGCCTTATCGCCGCACGCTGCGCCTTGACCGCAGCAGGGTCCGCCGCCGCACATTTCTTGAGCCGCTGGGCTGCATACGGACTGCTGGCTGCTTCCTTTCGAAATCACGCCCGCCCCGCCGCCGATCAGCCTATGCACTTTTCCGGCGCATTGCGGACAAGACTCGACTGCTGCGTCTGACATCTTCTGACGCCTCTCAAAACGGCATCCACAGGCATCGCAGAGATAATCGTAAGCCGGCATCGGTCAAGTCCTTCCAAAACTTTGGTGATCGATTCCATAATACGAAGTCGACCATGCTTCTCATTGCCGGCTTCTCAATTCCCCAACGCTGCGGCGGGCGCAAATCTCGCGACAGGAGTAAGTATCCTCCAGCAAAGACGGCGATCGTTTGCTGAGCCACTGCTAGCCCATAAAACCCAGGTATGGATTCGAGCCGAAGTTGGCGAAGTTGGGAAAGACCTGCTTGATCTGGCCGTCGGATAGGCCAAGCCAGCGCGCGAGTGTTCCCGCGTACTGATCCACAGAGGTGGTCGGAATAAGCCGGCCTGCGCCGACATCGTTGGCTTGATTTGCGCCAACGACGGGGTACTGACCGTACATGTCTCTCCCCTGGACCGCGCCGCCCAAAACGAAATGGTGGCTTCCCCAGCCATGATCGGTGCCGTTGCTGTTGCTTGTGAGAGTGCGGCCAAAGTCGGATGCGGTAAAGGTTGTCACCTGGTCGCTCATGCCAGCCGCAACCATCAATCCATCGAAGTATTCAAGCGCCTGACTAAGCTGAGTAAGCAGTTGCGCATGAGTGATCGCCTGGTTGTTATGCGTATCGAAGCTGCCGAGTTGCACATAGAAGATCTGCCGGTTCACACCCAGGGCGCTGTGTCCGCCGATGATTCTGGCCACCGTTTGCAGTGAACTGGCCAGAGGGTTATCCGTCAGTTTATTGGTTTGCGGATCGAGATATTGCTGAGGGTTCGGAACGCCTCCCGCGCCGGCTGGAAGCATCGCACTTGCCAGTTGCGCCTGCGCATCCATCGATCGCTTGATAACGACCTCATACTCTTTTGCAAAGAGATTGCTCTCGTCGGCGGTGAGAATCGATGCGAGCGGGTTGTTCGCCGCCGAGAGGGCAAACGGCGGTTGTGCCAATCCATAGATGGGGATTGGACCAGCTGAAGTGACATTCAGTTGAAACGATGTCTGTCCGGAGAGGAACAGAGCAATGCCCGCGGTCGAGATGCAAGTGAACATGGAGTTCGAATTCATGTTCATGCTCTCGATCAAATCCGCAACCGAGCCGCCCCAGCCGACATGTTCCGCGCTGCCGCCATTGGCGGCGATGGCCTGCCATGCAGCCGTCTGATCGAAGTGCGAGAAGAGCGAAGCCGGGAGTGGAACGGAGTTGGCATTGACCTGCGCCTTGGTCGCAGGAACAATGAGCGTGCCCGTGTTGGCCACGATTGCCGCGCGTCCGGCGTTGAACAGGTTTTGCACGCCGGTCAGCGAAGGGTTGAGTGCAAATGTGCGGCCGCTTTGCGGAGTATTCAAAACAATCGGCAGCAACTCGCTTTGCGGATAAGCGAGGCCGGGGGCTCCCGATCGCGCTTGCGTAAATGCATTGAAGGAGTCTGTGTCGGTGGCGATGACTGTGCCGTGGCCATCGTTGCCGCCCTGCAAAAAGACGCAGACCAGCGCCTTATAGCCGGTGCTTCCAGTTCCCTGGGCCATCGCGGCCAGCGAGTTGAGTTCAAGAAGAAATGGACTCGCGTAGAGGCCCGCCATCGAAGCCATGGAAGCCGTTCTGAGAAACTGACGCCGGGACTGTTCGACTTTATTCATGGTGGGCTCCCTAGAACTGTGCACAGAAGGATGGCGATGCCATCGTCAGGTAGATTGCCGTCTTCACACGATTCGCAAGTGCGGCGTTGATCGCGGCCTGGTCGCCGTTCGGTATCTCAATCGAAGTGATCGCGGCAAGAATCTGGTTGTAGAGCGTGCTATCCATCTCGCCTGCCATCAGCAGCAGATTGATGCGATCCAGCAATGCACTGGGAGTCGCTGCCATATTGATTTCGGTCTGGTAACTCGAGAACAGGTCGGGGCCTGAATTTGCATTGCCGCCGATCGCGTCCTGCATGTAGTTCAGGTAGCCGACAACCGTCGAAACGTTTGTCATCTGCATCTCTGGCGCCACCAGGCCGGCCTGATCGATGCTTGTGCCCGGAGGAACATACCCTGGGCTAAACCAGTTGAAGATCGTGGGCGCGCGCTGCCACATCTCGCCAAGCCCGTAGATCGGATCCTCCGGGTTGCCGCCGTCATACGAACCTGTGCGGGATTGTGCCGTGAATGCCCGCGCCCACTCCGTGTAGCGAAGCAGGGACTCGCGGACCTTTCCATAGTGCGGATTGCTGAAGTCCGTAGCGGTATCGCGCGCCTCTGGGTCGAGCAGGATTGCAGTGATGACGGCCTTCAAATCTCCGCGCACGCCCAGCCCGTTGTCTTTGAAAACGGCCGCCACACGGCTGATGTACGCGGGACTTGGATTGCTTGTGACCAGATGCTGGATCATCTGTTTCGAGAAGAACGGCGGCAGGTTCGGATGATTGAAGAGCGTGTCGAGTGCGATCTTGAGATCGCCGTCGTTGCCTGCTGTCCCCGGAGCAGAGATGGTCACTCCGAGAAAGTCCTTCTGCGCGGTGGAATGGTGATTGGAGAAACTCTGCATGGGCAGAATCTCTTCTCCCTGCCCTGTGCCGACATACAAGCAGCAGTTCTGCCATACAGCGTCGGAGTTGTTGCCGGGGACATTCCAACTGAAGCCCGTGAAGACCTTGGCTAACCCCATCACGTCTTTATTCGAGTAGGTCGGAATCGGGTTGCCCGTCGAGTCCAGCTTTTGCGAGCCATCCTCGTTCAATTGGTAGAGCCCGATGGTAAAGAGCTGCATTACTTCGCGCGCATAATTCTCGTCGGGATCGGTATTGGCATTCCCCTTATCGTTGCCCAGCATCGAGAGGGCCAGACCCATCATCGGACTCAACGTTACATCCTGGAGAAGCGTCCTGAAGTTCCCAAACGCATCCGCGCCGAGCACATCGTAGTAATTCGCCTGGCCGCGAGGCATGCTCTGCACGGTGAAGTTCGATTCACTGGAGACGACAAACAACTCCGAGAGCGAATACTTCACTCGCTGCCGCAATTGATCGTTCCCGGCAAGGCTCTGCTGCCAGAAGGTATCCCGAACGAGATCTCCATTCGATGAATTCTGAACAAACAGCGCCGTGTTGCACTTCAGATCGCTGGCTGCGCAGGGTGGGTTGTTGATGATCAAGGCCTGTTCGACCGCGGGTTCTTGCGGAGCGGGCGGCATCGCGAACTGCTCATTCAGCCAGGCTTGATAGCCGATCATGGAAAGGTGATGAATGTCCGCATCGGTCGCGCCGAAGGTCGCCTGATCGAGGAACCGCGAGGCATCCTCGGGGGTAACTATCGGTACGGGCGGCGTACCGTTCACATGCGCAATCAGATCTGCTGAGGCAGCTGGGCCTGGACTGGGATTCAACACCTGCAAGTCAAGATTACCCGGTTCGACTAGATTCAGCGTCGCAGTCAACTGCGTGCCACTGTTGAAAGTCGCCGCGATCGGCGATCCATTCACAAGCACCTGCGCGCCGGTGATGAAACTCTTGCCTTGCAGGACAACCGTGGCCGTTCCAACATCGAAGGTCATCGGAGTAGCCGACAGGAGAATCGGGATCGGATTCAACACCGAGATGTTCTGATTGACGAAGACGGCCGGGTTGTCGACGCTGGTCACTGTGAGTTGAACAACATTTGGATACGCCGCAAGAATATTGGAATTCGGAATCACGAGCGGAGCCGTGTAGGTAATCGATCCGTCTTTGTTCGAAACCGCCGTGCCAAACTGCGCATTGCCCCCGGCAATCCCGTTCACCTTCAATGTGACTGCGGTATTGTTGGTTCCGGTGACTGTGAGCCCGATATTTAGCGAGTTGCTAACGCGAACGTCCGTGCCTTGCTCCGGCTGCAGTTTGAGAACAACCTGACCTGGAGCCACCAGCACCGAGATCGTCGCCGAGTTTGCCGATCCTGGATTGGGGTTGCTCACCAGCAGGGGAAAGGTGCCTGGATTAGGCGCAGGAATCATCGCGACCAACTGGCTGCTCGAACTGAAGGTTGTCGGAACAGCGGCGCCGTTCCAGAGAATCTGCGCGCCATAGACAAACTGAGAACCACCAACGATGACCTGTGTCGTTCCTTCCGGGAAGCCCGAAGGCGTCACGCTGGAGAGAACCGGAATCGGGTTCCATACGCTCACAGCCAATGTGCCTTTGGGGACATTCGGATAGCTGTTCGCAATCGCTGTAATGGTTACGGTATTGGGAACGGGAACGATCGCGGGAGCCGTATAAAGGCCATTGCTGTCGATGGTTCCAAACTCTGAATTGCCGCCCTGCACGCCGTTGACATAAAAAGTCATCGGGAACTGCAAAGTAAGCGCACGAGCGGAGAGCTGAAGTTGTTGATTGACTCGAATGGTGCTGCTGGAGGCCGTGATCACGGCAAGGTTGTCCGAGTTATCGATCTTCAAACTGTTACAGCCTGAGATCAATGCCAAGGCGCCGGCAAACAAAACTCCAGCCAATGCGACTTTCATCGCGCAAATACGTTCACTTATCGCTCGCACGGGGGCTCCTTGTCAGGGGGATACCAAGGATCAGCAGGTTTCAAATGCAGCAGTCGTTTTGGATGATGACTTCTTTTCTGTATATGTATCACGGCCACCAGAGAATATCAATGGACTATTTCGGGTGAATTTGGTTTTCAAGCTTGCTCACCCCAATTCCATTGACCCCGACGCATGAAAAGCACACAAACGCTCTCGCTGACCATCAGGTGTCAGAAGCAAACTGAGTCCACTCGAACGCAATGCCATCCGTTGCTAAACTGCTTTCTAGGCCGGGACATTGACCTGCGGCCAATAGCGGAAGTTGCGCAGTGTAGCTTTGCCAGAGCCACATGCATAGACGGCAGGCCGAACATCGAGAAAGCCGCCGAGCACGTTATGGTGCATCCCCGAGATCTCTGCCGATTCTTGGGTGCGCTGCCAGGATTTGCCGGGGAGCTTGAAGTAGAAATCCACCTCCTGGCGGTCGTTGACGATTCGCAGTGTAGCCCGTGTTGCGCCTTTCTCCTGATATGAGTGTGTCGAGCCAGTGGCGAGCCGAGCACTGATGCCCTTGGGGCTCAACTCAATCCCAGCAGCATGTTCAGGGTTGTAGAAGAGAAGCAGCCCTGACTCGCATCCCGGCTCAACTTCAACATCTACTTCCACGGTGTAGGAGTGGCCGCCCACGGCAGTCGTGAGCGCTGGCGAATCGGCAAGAGACTTGCCCTGGGCTGTGAGCGTGAGCGCGCCCGTTCCGGTGGTAAAGCGCGCCGCGTCGTACTCATGCCAGAAGCCCCATTGCAGGCCGAGCTGCGGATTTTTGAAGTCGTCCGACGGATCGTCGAAGAGCTTTTGGCTGGAGCCCGCGACAGGCAGCGGAATGGCCGAATCGGCCGTAACGCCCGCCGGCACGCGAAACCATCCGTCTGCCGTCCACTCAACCGGCAGCAGCAACAACTGGCGGCCCAAAGTACGGTAGCCGTTTTCATAGGCATGCACGGTCATATACCACTTGCCGTCAGGGGTGTCTACGAGGCGGCCGTGGCCAAGGCTCGACCAGCGTTCCTCGCGCGACGCGGTATGCACAACCGGGTTGTAGGGCGAGAGCTCCCACGGACCCTCGGCATGCCGGCTGCGAGCACTCACCACGGCATGACTGGTCGCAGGACCCGCCGTGCCACCTTCGGCAACATTCAGATAGTAGTAGCCATTGTGCTGGAGCAGCTTCGGAGCTTCCAGGCAGGTGCACTCCATCCGTATGGTGGCTGGAACCGGCCATGCCTCAAAGACGACGCGCGGCGGTGCCTTCACTGCCAGCCCATCCGCAGTCAACTCCGCCATCTGTCCGCCGACAAGGTAAAGAAAACGGCGGCCATTCTCTGCGATGTGCGCAGGGTCGATTGCTTCAATGCCAAGGTCGATAGGGTCGCTCCACGGGCCAGTTACATGATCGGCATGGACCACATGAATTCGCCCGCCGGCCGGGAAGTAGATATAGAAACGCCCATGATGCTCGCAGAGATAAGGAGCCCAGACCGTGCCGTAGTAGCGATGCAATGCCGCTGCAACCGGACGCCAGTTAATCAGGTCGCGCGAGTGCCATATCAGCAGGCCCGGCGCGTAGTCGAAGCTGGAGTGCGTGAGATAGAAGTCGTCTCCAACGCGAATGGGACTTCCGTCCGGGTGGTCGCCGCCCATGATCGGATTGCGGAACGTGCCCGATGCGGCCTGAGCCAGAGCCAGGTGGGTGTTGGGTGAAACAGCCAGAGCAGCAGAGACAACGGAAGCATTCCAGACAAACTGGCGGCGTGTGATCATTGCTGGACAGTCTATCGCCGCGCTCCTGCCGCAGTAAAGCGATCATTTCAATTCAGTGCGTGCGCCGCGCTTATCACGGTGCCGCATCACATGTTGCATGAAGCGACCCGGTCTCGCATCGTCATTGCAGCTTGTACGGCTCCGCTCGCGGCAAGATCGGATCAGGGATTTTAGGCAGATCCGTTGTCTCAATCGGCACCGCTCCTGTTAGGCCAGTACCGGTCACATTCGACGTGCGCAACAGCGGACCATCCAGGCCCGTCACTTTGATTCCTGTGAGTCGAGCGTTCCTGATGTTCGCCAGCGAGATCCCTTTTCTGCAGCTTCCGGTCATATTCTCCAGCACAAATCCATCAAGCGGTTTATGCGGATGAATGTCGATTCCATGCACCAGCTCTGGCATATCCGTCACCTTGATGTTTCTGAACTCAAAATTCTGGATCGTCGGAATCCCTTCATCGCCAGGCACCAGGTTCGGCGTATCGGCAATCCCGCTGTTCAGAATGTTGAACCGCAGGAACCCATTTTTTGCACCCGACACTTCGAGATCGCTCATATAAATATTCTCGATAAATGCGCCGCGTCCCGGTCGGCTCTTGATGTAGATGGCGAAGGTTCCCGCACCCAGGCATTTGCAGTGATCCACATGCACGTTGTGGATTCCGCCCGACGTCTCGCTGCCAATGCCGATGCACGCCCAAACCTTGTCGACGAATGTGCAGTTCGAAATGCGAACATCCTCAGTCGGGCGGGAGAGGATGTACCCTTCGAGTCCACGCCCGGACTTGAGCGAGATGCAATCGTCGGTCGTCTCGAAGTTGCAGCCGTCGATGGTGACGTGCGTGCACGAGTCGACATCGATTCCGTCCGCGCCGCTCTTCACAATCACGTCTTTGAAGGTGACATGGTCGCAATAGGTAGGATGGATCGACCACATGCCGTAGTTCTGCGTGGAACAGCCCTCTACGCGTACATTCCGGCAGTTCACAAACTCAAGCAATGCAGGAAGCCGAAGCCCGCTTGGCCGCTCGATCCTGCCCGCCACCGCTGGGCTGCCAACAATCTTGCCCGGTCCAATAATGCCGATATTCTCGGCATCCGTGGCGGAGATCAAGGCGCTATAGCCCTTGATCCAGTGGCCCTCCCAGCGTACCTGGGCCAAGGGGTAGTCCAGCATATCGGGCGAGCCGCTGAGCGTCGTTCCCTGCTCCACGCGCAATACGACCCCGCTGCGCAGAGCCAACGCGCCGGTCAGGTATTCTCCGGCCGGCACCACGACCACGCCCCCGCCGAAGACCGCGCAACGCTCGATCGTCTGCTGAATCGCCAACGTGTCTTTGGTCTTTCCGTCGCCAGCCGCGCCGTAGTCCTTTACGTTCAAAGTTACTGTGGGCTTTGGCGGCGATGCTTGCTTACGCGTTGTCCCTGCGGCGCGAGCATTCTTTTTCGCCTCTTCAGCACACGCTAGGCCGGGCAGCGATGCGAGCATCGGCGCCGCCACTGCGCACTGCGCCACACTCTTCAGAAACTTCCTGCGATCCGGCAAAGCATTCTTCGCCAACTTGCACCTCTCTCGCGCCTGTTGCGCACTGTCGCCGCAGGATGCTGTCTTGCTACTACTTCGCGTTTGGACCGATTCCCGGCGGGTATTTGTCAAAGGTCAGCGCTGTCGGCCTGCCCATCAGAAACTTATCTCCGAATGCCAGCAGCGCATCCCAATCCCCTTGCACCATGCCGTGCCGGCGATCGGCAAAGCTGATGCCCAGACGATCCGGAACCTTGAAGAACTCATACGCCGGACGCGCGGCAAGCAGCGACTGGTACACGCCGTTCTGATTTACGTTCTGATCGTGATCGCCTTCGAGCGAAATCAGAGGCCTTGGCGCGCACAACGCGATGAACCAATGCTCATCGAAGGGCAGCTTGTCCGGCTGCCCCCAGAATTGGTGCAGATGATCCGAATACCAGTTCGGATACTTTCTGACCATCTCGGTCAACCCCTCTTTGCCACCGCGATCAGGGACCGACCCGCTGTAGCGGTAGGCAGGCGTTCCCCCGCCGGAACTTGCCACCGGAGCCACCAGCGCGAACCGATCATCGAAAGCTCCGGCAATCAGTGCAGCCTTCCCCGTGCGGGATACTCCGGTCACGATCAATTTCGTTTTGTCCACAGCGGGATCGGTCTCAAGAAAGTCGACAATGCGCGAAGCTCCCCAGGCCCACGCGCGCAACAATCCCCAGTCGTAATTCGGATAGGCCGGAAAGAAGCGCGTCGTGCGGTAGGCCCAACTCCCATCTGCATTGCGTAGCGTCGTGTCTTCGCCGCAGTCGCCGTAGTTGAACATCACGAATGCCCAGCCATGCTGAATCGCCTGGTTCGTCGCGGCAATCTGCGCGGCTGTGCTCACGCCGCCATACGGCTTGTTGTTGGCATCGATCATGCCAGTCACCGGCGCGCCGCCTGCCCCATTCGTTCCAGGTCCACGCGTCTCGCCGCCCGGCATCGCAGGTCCGGTCACCAGCAACACATCCTGGCCCCGCCCCTGATTTGCACCCAGCGCCAGATGAGGCAGCGCAGTTGCTCCCGGCGGTGTTCCCGAAGGCGAGATCAGCGTCGGCACCGCGTGATTCCCAACCGGAGTAAAGATGCCAATATCTAGACTCAGACTCTCTTTCGGCCCAAAGGTCAGATGAACCAGCCGGTACTTCACCTTGCCGTCCATCAGCAATTCCGAACTGATCTCCTTGCCCTTCACATTTCCCGGCGGTGGTGGCGCCTGGCCTACGGCATACCACTCCAGAGTGCGCTTCATCGCCTCACGCCGTAGCGTCCATTGTTTCGCTGTCTTCACTTTTTGTCCGCTGTTCAGCGTCATCACATCGGGCATCTCAGGACGGTTTGGCAACTGATCGACGCCCGGCATCGGCGTCATGGATGTCTTGATCGCAGGCAGCGGAATCTCATTGGGGTCCGGTCTCGATTGAATCGATGCCGCTGCGTTTGGCTGAGGCGGATGATCACTCAACATCACCGGCGCAAGATCCTGCGCCAGCGGACAATCTTTCAGACTCCTGATGCCCGTCACAACCGACTCCGCATTCAGATGAGCGCCGGCCTTTTTGCTGTGCTGTTTGTCGTTGAACAGAGCGTCCACGGTATCTTGTCCGAGTGCGTCATATTTGTTTGCTGTAATCGTATTGAGGTCGATGAACAGAGCGCCGCTCTGCTTCGCCGCCTCAGCCGCCCAGACTGCATAACCATCGAAACCACGTACGATCTTGCCATCGATCCACGTGTTGCGCGGCGGCGGCGAGCATAGAATTACACTCGCGCCTTTGCTCTTCGCATCCTTCACATACTGCCGCAGATACCATCCGTAACTGTGAATGCTCTCCTTCGCGTGAGTTACAGGGGAATCGATCTCTTCGGTCTCGTCTCCGTTCCCTTTCGCGGTGGTGCGGTCGGGATAATTCTGCGAATTGGCCGCGTCGTTGTGCCCAAATTGAACGATCACCCAATCGCCGGGCTGCAGACGATCCATGATTTTCGTCCACGCGCCCTCCTGGATATATCCCCGGCTGCTCCGTCCGCCGAGTCCTTCGTTGTAGACGTGAATCTTCTCCGCATCGAAGAACGGAATGATCTCCGATCCCCAACCCCAGGGACCAGTTTCACCATTCCCCGCGCCGGTGTGCATGATCGAATCGCCAACCAGAAACAGCGCTGGATGGCGCGTTTCAGCCGGTGCCTGTGCACCTTGGGCGAGTGCCGCCGCAGTCAGCAGCGGAAGAGTGAAAAGTGGGAAGAGGAGCCTCGTCTTCGACAGGTGCAGTGTCTTCAAAGGTAATAATTTCAATGTGCAGATCCATTCCATAACAGTGTGTACGATGGATTATTGTAGAACGAACGGGTTTGGACGACTGCCGTCTCGTGCCGATTTACGGCTTCGCTCAAGATTCCGCAGTCTCTTCATCTACCATCAAGGTAGCTCATGCCTGCCAAACCCAAGCTCGGTCAAAACTTCCTCGTCGATTCCGAGGCCATTCAACGCATCGCGGCCTCCCTGGGCGATCTCTCCGGCCGCACAGTCGTTGAAATCGGCCCCGGCGGCGGCGCCATCACCGAAGCTCTGGCCGCTCGCGCATCCCATCTGCTGGCCGTCGAGTTGGACCATGAACTTGCGCTCAACCTGCGCGTCCACTTCCCGGCCGATCGCGTCACCGTCTTCGAACAGGACGTTCTGAATTTCGACTTTGCAGCGGCCTCTGCCACTGCCGGTGAACGCCTGCTGGTCGCCGGCAATCTGCCCTATGGCATCACCTCGCAGATCCTGCTCAAGCTCGCAGCTAGCCACGCCTCGCTCGATCGCGCCGTTCTCATGGTGCAGCGCGAGGTGGCCGATCGCGTCGTCGCGCAGCCAGGCTCGCGCGACTATGGCCTGCTTTCGGTTACTGTTCAGATGTACGGGCCTGCCCAGCGACTTTTTACGCTGCCCCCCGAGGCATTCTCGCCACCACCCGATGTGTACTCGACCGTCTTCCGCTGGCGATTTGAACCGCGATTTGCCGAACTGGGCGTGGAAGAGGCAGGCTTTCTGCGCTTCGTACGCCAGACCTTTGCGCAGAAGCGCAAGACCCTGGCCAACAACCTGCGCGCCGCCGGAATCCCGCCCGCGGCCATCGCCGGCTCATTTAAGCAAGCCGCAATCGACCCTATGGCTCGTGCCGAAGCGCTGTCTATCGAGAGCTTCGCGGCTCTCTGGCGTGCCCTTGAAGCCGAAGGGGCCGCCTCGCCAAGCGAAGCAGCCCCTTCCCTCTAGCTGGCTCTAGTGGTGTCCGCTGCCTCCACTGTTGCCACCACCACCGCCACCGTGTGAACCACCGCCACCACCGCCGCTATGCGAGCCTCCGCCACCGCCTCCTCCTCCACCGCCACCCGATGGATGGAAGGGCTGTGAACCGCCACCGGAGGGCGGACGGCTGGTCGGCTGCGCATTTTGATTCCCCGACGGAGCTCTGGCCGGAGGCGAATAGACCGGCTGAGTGCTGCCGGGGTTTCTGGCCGGAGGTGTATACACCGGATGGTTGCCTCCAGGAACGAAGCCGGAGGCCGGACGCTGCCCAGATGGCATGGTCCCCCCCGGATATGCGGGTTGTGAGTGATTGATCGGCCCATTGGTAATGTGGTCGTACTGTGGCCGTTGCGACATCACCGGACGCAAGGGTTCCACCGGGTGTCCTCCGATTGTTACGATGCCTGTCCTGCCTCTTGCCGACAGCCCATCTTCACCTCTCATCGGACCCCGGTTGACAGGAACAATCGCGTTGCCCGGCAAGCCTGCGAATCCCCCCTTCAACGGATGCGTGTCCACTCCGCGTGGATCACCCGGATGTGGACGGATCGGGTGCGGCCGCAACGGCAAACGATAGCGGCTCGGCATATATCCAATGTTGAAGTTCCACCCTCCGCCGCCGCCCCACCAGGTCTGGCAGCCGCCCGGCGCCCAGCCCCAGCCAAAGTCGTTAAAGTAGTTCCAGGCTCCGCACTGGAATGGCAGATACCCCCAGGACTCGCCAGAGACCCAGATATAGCCAAAGCGTGGCGTCCACATCCAGTAGCCGTTGCCATAGGGATCCCACCCAGGGCTTGCCGCGGCATAGGGCGACCAGACCGAGCCTTGCCCCGGCACGTTATACCAGTTGCCGCTCGCGTCCAAATCGTTCCATGCCGGGTTTTTGCTCTCTGGAAGGCTGTTCGCGACCCCTGTCCGCGCCGTTGCCACAGTAGTCAGTTCCTGGTCGCGGTCGGAGTTCCAGGTATCCCAGGAGTTCGGCTCGATCGACTCAGACAAGATGTACTGTGACGGATCGGAGGAGCTTGCGATTGCGCTCTGTCCGCCGTGCAACTCCAACGCCGCGCCTCCGGCCCGCTCCAAATGGGCGTTGCCGGAAAAGACGGCAAGCTCACCCGGCGGGTTATCCAGGTTGACGCGCAACACAGTGAAACCACTGGCCGTCACCACACTATCGCCGAAGCGTACACGGATCTGGCCTCCCTGGCCTCCGCCCTGCAACTCAAAGTAGCCCAGACCGCCCGCAAGTTCGATCTCAGTCTCACCCGAGCTGCCCTCTCCGCGCAGGACGGTCAGGGTCAATGAACTGTTGGGCGACAGTCGAACGACGCTGCCATCGTCAAACTCCAGTTCAGCCCGTCCTTCTTCTGAGGTCAACACCTGGGTTCCTTCAAACAACGGCGTATTCTGGAGCGCCGGATCGGCCAGCAACTGGCTGCCTTGAGCCAACTGCACCTTGCCATCCACGTAACTCAGCCGCACCGCGCGCGACGCGGCATCGTCTGCCCGCAGAGCCGGCGCCAGCAGAACCGTGCCCACTGCAAACACCGCCAGAGCCAATACCCGTGCACCCGGCTTATGTCCAACCCATCCTCTGCGATTCATGCTCTCCCGCCTTTCCACTGCACCGTCAATCCAGCTTCGGATGACTCCCCAACCTTGTTAAGACACCGTCTCGATCCCAAAAGTCGCGCCAACTGCATTCGGCGGGCGAATTATTCTTCCGACTTCTCGAGCAGCAGCCTCGCCCTCTTTCGCACCCGTTCCATCACGCCGGGATCTCCGGCCAGCCTCTCCAGAATGCCGCGAATCGTGCAAAACTGCTGAAGCCGCCCATCGCCCATGGCATCCAACGCGTACTCCAACTCCCTGTCCAGTCCCAGGCGGTCGTGCTGCAACAGCGTCTCCAGCCGTGCTCCCTCCAGGATGGTGTTGGCCGCGCCAACCAGCGAGTCGCCCAGAGCTTGAATCTCCTTGTCCGCGGAGTAGTTGAACTCGCAGGATCCCTCGCCATCGGGACCTCGATAGCTCAGCTTTTTCCACCCCTGGAAGGCCACTTTTCTGTGGCTCTCACACTCCTTGCCTGACCACTTTCCGCTGCGAGCAGCCTGAAAGACCCTCCCCGTAAACCCCGTGCTCAGATGCACATCGCGATCCTGATCTGGTGCGACGATCTGAGCTGAACCCGAAGTCTGCCGAGTTGTGGCGGATGCATTGCTGCGATCCGAGTGAAAATGCCCACTGCCGTCCGCGTGAATCGTCAGCGTCCAGTGTGACGGGATCAACCCGGGATTGGAGTAGTCCACCAGGACGACGGCGCCGGCCTGGCTCTGCGCCACAGACGCAAAAGCCCATAGAAGCAAAGCCGCCAGCACTCCCCATCCGGCCCTCATCGCGTAACCCCTTGCTGTTGAAGGGTCTGCGCGGTGTGAATGTGGCAGATGGCAATTGCCAGCGCATCGGCAGCGTCGGCCGGCTGCGGCACTTCAGATAGCTCCAGGAGCCGCGCCACCATGAACTGGACTTGCTCTTTCTTCGCCAGCCCGTAGCCCACAACACTCGACTTGATCTTGAGCGGGGCGTACTCGGCCACCGGGAGCCCCAGCGTGGCCGCCGCCAGCAGCGCCACCCCCCTGACCTGGCCCAGTTTCAGGGCCGACTTGGCATTCACCGAGTAGAAGACCTCCTCGATCGCTACTGCATCCGGCATCCAGCGTTCAAGCTCAATGCTCAACTCGCGAAAGACCTGCTCCAACCGGACCGGCAGCGTCTTGGACTTGGCCAGCCTGATCGCCCCCATTGCATTCATCACCAGCCGAGGCTGCCGCCCCGAGTCGTCTGTCTCGACAACGCCATACCCGGTGATTTCTGTCCCGCAATCGATACCGAAAACCCGCATTGGCCTGAGTGTAGCGCAGCAGTGCCCATTCCTGCACAGCCAGTTCCGCTCTGGACGACTTTCGACGCCTCAACGTAACGGCGGCCTGGGCGCATTGCCCAGGCCGTCGCGGTGAACTGTTGGAAATTGGACTAAGGCCATCGCGCTATTGCGAGTGCCCTGGCATCTTCACCACTGTCCCGTCTCTGCGATTTCATTCTGGCGATACCCGGCAAGCCGGGCTCCTTCGGCGGCAAACAGCGTCGCACTATTGAAAGATCTGCCATTCTGCCTATCGCATCGGTGGCACAGCACACCGTGAAAAATGCGGTTGCATCCCCTGCGGCAAGTTTTCTCCGCCGGGGCGAACTAGGGGTCCAAGGCGCGATGCCCTAGGCCTCAGTCACCTCACGTACGAAACAACT
>Ga0302323_100000056_pt1 | contig 68658 bp, 58 predicted proteins | sample Fen_T0_3_FD_201950 | JGI IMG/M metagenome (GOLD analysis project Ga0302323, IMG submission 201950) | Peat permafrost microbial communities from Stordalen Mire near Abisko, Sweden - Fen_T0_3 | ecosystem: Environmental > Terrestrial > Soil > Wetlands > Permafrost | place: Sweden: Abisko...
CTGTGGGTGCGGACCATTTGGCAGGTACAGGTGTCCCGCACGAAAACCGTCGGCGAGCTGGTCGTAGAACAGCATCTGGATCGGCCACTTCAGATCGAATTTGCCGACCGAGATCAGTGCGAAATACACGAACTCCGTGAAGAGTAGGACGCCGACCAACAACAATAGTCTTGGTTGCGCGATTTTCTTCAGCCAACTCACCAGGTCTTGCACGGATCTTCCTCCAGCGGCGCCGAGACGGATCTCGCTCGCGCGCGCCCCACTTGGATTCGGCATCCAGCCGAGGCCGCGGCCTCTTCTAGCGCGCCCAGCTCGATGACGACAAGTCGCGTTACATCAGACCGGCTTTCGCGGCTAGCTCGCAGTCTGCGACAATGGCGAGCTGAAGGCGAATGCAGCCGCACTGGAATCCGGCGACCAGTCCTGCGGCTTAAAGCCGGTTAACAAGCGTCGTTCGGCGCTCAGTGTCTGGCAACCGCTCTACCTTCAGCTGACGCCTGCACCTGATGCCATCTATCGAACTCGCTCGCTGCTTTCGCAATCCATTCCCGCTCCAGCTAAGTGGCCCAACGTTGTGCGACCAAGCTTCGTGGTCGCGACGAACCGACCAAAAGGCCTGAGACTCGCCCCGGACGCACGCAGCTGGGACGCGGGGTTGGTCGCGCTCCCGCCCGTAATTCTTTCCCGTCTGACCCCATTTTGTTTTGCGACAAGACTCACGAGGCCCATCTAAGGATCAGCGTAGTGTGCCAACCAGGTCTGCCGGTGACAAGAGCGCACTAGCGGTATTTCGAGGGACGGACCAGGCGGCCATTGGTGCCCGGCAGGGCGACGACCGAACCCGTTTCGTCAATAGGTGATGACACGCGGTTCACCGGGTACGGCTTCATCCGGAATCTGAAGCCGATGTTGGCTCGCCATCGACCTACGGTGTGACGCTGATGTGATGCTTACTAGTCCGTACTTGGCCTTATTTGGCATAGATCTGGAAGGAATTGACATCATGAAATCGTATTGGAAGCACGGTTCAAGTTTGCGTCGGGCGATGAACGGTATGTCGGCCTTGGCGCTGCTTACTGCCTGTACGTACGGCGGTGCGGCTCCCGGCGGAGAAGGTGACGACGAAATTGCCACCACTCGTCAACCGTACACTGTAGTTGGACAAGGCTCAATCAACACGGGCTACTGGAGTCTGCTATCCACCTATCAGGGCCCCTACGACAAAGACTCCGACGCCTTGGATGACTGGGAAGAATTGAGCGTGGCGGACGCCTTCCGGCCATATCTCAAGTTCGATGACTCCGAGCACGCGCGCCAAGGGTTCGAGCCAATTACGATCTTTCAGGTCAGGCCACTCGAAAACCGAACCGATACAGCAACGGTACGCATCAAGTACATCTTCCTATTCAAGGACGACGGTGGCTACGGACCAAGTTCGTGGTGTGACAATTCACACCCCGGAGACAACGACAATATGTTCGTCGACATCACTTCGACTGACGGGGGATATACTTGGTCATTGGATCGCGTCAACGTCGGAGCTGACGAGTGGCCCACCAACGACAACCTGGAACGCTACGACTCTACCCATCCTGTAGTCTACATGTCTGGAAGCAAGCACCATCAATATCTCAACACGTACTACGATGGCAAGAATTCCGCCTACTCAAGTTATGCCTGCAATGACGACGTCAATGGTCTTGGTGCACAGTTCTTACCGGACGTAAATAGCGTTGGCACACTTTCGTACATTGGCAACAACGTCGGCGAGCCTGAGGCCCACCCGACCAACTACTTCATTGACAATTTGGGCGCGTATTTTCCCAATCAAAGCGTCTGGGGTGAACAGGATTTCTACGGTTCAGACGCAGGGCCAAACTGGAAGAAGATCAACACATTCCCCAAACCACCAGACAACGGCCCACTGTCGAACTTTATGTGGAGCAGTAGCGTCTCCGAAGAAACAAACCCGGCGTACTGCGGAAAACAGTACATGATGGGCGGCGTCTATTTCTCTGGCTCATATTCGGACAACACGCAACTTTACTGCGTCAATCGAAGCGCGCAGAACACAGCCACGGGCAGCAGAACCAGTAGCTGGACCACGTGGTTCTCGGATGAATCACCAAACAGCCGACAATGCCCAAGCGACACCTGGCTATCCGGGATGCGCTGCCGGGGTAGCTACTGCGACGACGTTCAACTCCTTTGCACTCAATTTGTCGGCAAAACTGGCAGCAATTGCTCATGGACAAGTGCGTACTCCGATGAGAGTGGCGTCAAGCAGTTCCCCAGCGGCTACTTTGCCAAAGGCGCACGCTGCACGGGGAGTTATTGTGACAACATGAGCTTCTACGTGTGTCAACCATGATTAGCGTAGGCCCCGCGGAGCGACTGACGTAGACTGTGTGGCGAGCTCCACGGAAGGTCGGGTCAATCAGGTATCTTTTGCCGAGGCAAAGGTTCCGCACGTACCGTCCGTCGTTGTGGTGTGGGGTTCGTCAGGAATTGCGGTGCCATCAGCTGGCATCTTTGCCGCCGCCCGATGCTTCCCCACCACGTCAGTCCAGCACCGCCGTTGCGGATTCCATCTACTGTAAAAACTTCAACCCCTTGACGGCATTTGTTGCGGTGGCCGCCACGGCGCGCAATCGATACCTGGCCCGATATCTTGAGCCGACGAGATTGCAGTTGTGCGCCCGTCCTTTCGAAGCCACCATTGACTCGCCGGAGGAATCAGAATGCACGCATGTTGCTCGGCGTCCCAGCGACGCAATCTTGGCGTGGGTTTGTTGTTGCTTGCAGTTTGGGGTTGTTCCAGTGCGGAAAACACTGGAAGCTCGAATGCTGGAGGCAGCGCGTCGAACGGTGGGTCGCCCGCGGGCAGTGCAACAAATGGAGGCGCTACTTCTACGGGCGGTTCGATAGCCACGGGTGGAGTGTCGTCCAATGCCGGCGGTGCCTTAGCTGGCGGTGCAGCGAGCACGCGTGGAGGCAATTCAACGGACGGAACATCAACTGGCGGCATGTCGGCGACAGGCGGCTCGCCAACAACGGGTGGAGCAAAACCCACGGGCGGCAGTCCTGGTACCGGTGGTTCGAAGTCGAATGGAGGGACGACGAGTACTGGCGGGGCTACCGCCACAGGCGGTTCGAAATCGACTGCAGGCGCAACCGCTACCGGCGGTGCGACGGGCGGTAGCACCGGCTCGGGCGGCGCAACCGGGAGCTTCGATCCATGTCCCGCGAGCGGGCCCTGCAAGGTACTTCCCCTCGGTGACTCCATCACCTGGGGCGTTAATTACGACGGCGGCTACCGCGTCAAACTCTTCGCTAACACCATCACAGACAAGAAGAACATCACATACGTCGGTAAGCTCTCGAATGGCCCGTCTACGGCTTCGGGCGTTACATTCCCCAAAAACAACGAAGGCCACAGCGGCTGGACAATCCAGCAAATCGACGACATCGTTACGGGGAAATCCACCGACGCCAGCTACAGCGGCAAGAAGCTGATGGTCGACCAGGGGCCGAACATCGTCCTATTGCATGCCGGAACCAATGACACGTCTCGCAGTCCGTCGGGCATGCCAGAGCGATTGGGAACGTTGATTGACCACATCATCGAAGACGGACCTAATGTACTACTTGTGGTCACCACGATCGTGCCGATTAAGCAGGGCTCATACGGCACCGTTGGCGAGACGTTCAACAATGCGGTCCCCGATGTCGTTCAGAAGCGGATAGACGCTGGCAAGCACGTAATTCTTGTCGACATGTTCAAGAGTTTCCCGAGCAACGGTCTTGGCAGCGACGGTGTACATCCTAACCAGCAAGGATATGACTGGATGGCTGGCGTTTGGTACGATGCCATCAAGGGCTATTTGCGCTAAGTCAGCATCAGCTCACCGCAGAAATCAGTATGCTTGCTCGTGCCTGCTGTTCAAGTCCACGGGTCGTAAGCTTGATTGGCGTCATGTCAGGGGCTATGTTTGGTGGCACCAGCAGCTGCGTGAACAAAGCAATCCCCACATGGTTCGCACATGGCGACGCCGATCCGACCCTGAACGTCTCGGGGGGTCAATCGGCGCGCGACGCTCTCATCAGGCGCAATGGGTGCGACACGACGAACACGCAAACCGCCGCAATGTCGGACGGCATCACAACTTGCACAATCTGCAACGTGTGCACGTCGGGTGCTCCCGTCGTTCGGTGCCCTGTACCCGGGAAACCCACCAAATTCCAAGCTTCGCTGGTCCAGAAATCGCCAGGTTCTTCCTCGAATTCTTGCAAAAACTCAATTGGATTCGCGCTTGACGTGCCGACTTCACCTCGCGAAATGCAAACTTGAGGCGGAAGCCTAAGACAAGACCTGCGCGTCGTCGGCTCGATTGCACTATCGAACCTGGATCACCCCCTGATGTCCCGAGGCCCATTCGCGGCGATCCTCGCACGACGTACCGTCCAGACACAGCCTGGAGCTCGCGACCATCAGCCTGCGGCTCAGTCGCCGACCGATGCTCTCCCTGCCTCTTCAATTCATTATTGGGATGGTGGTGTGCGGCACGATTTGGTTGTCGTAGCGCCATGCCCAATTTCGAGCGTGTACGCAGCACCCAGCCACGGCTCAATTGCACTCAGAAATCTGAATTTGTTTGGCCTCCACCGATATTTCCAGGGTCACTGGGCACTCCCCATCGCATGGACGTTTCGCCTTGCCGGTCACTATCGAGTGCCTGAAGACACAAGCAAGCCAGCAAACTCCAATCTTGCTCGTTGCGAGTTGCGACAACGACCACCGCCAGCTATGGTCGTTGTCGCAAGGTTGCCGCGGTCATTAACCCACTGCTTGGAGGTCGCGCATGACGAGTTCACGTGCGAACGTTTGGTGTTTCGCCAGTTTCCTTCTGTTGTCTTCGTTCGTCGTAGGTAGCTGCTCAAAGCAATCGCCTTCGGACGGAGCCGAGCCAGTCGAGGCAGCTGGAGGTTCTGCATATGGCGGAAGCCCGCAGGTTACCACGCCAGCTGGCGGAAGTCCGTCGATCGTCATCTCGCTCGGCGATGCAAGCACTGATAACACCTCCGATGCGGGAAGCGTCGTGTCCGTGTGGCCCCCGGCTGGCTACATCAACGTTACGGACACCACGATTGGCGCGTATGCACTCGGCCCCGACATTTCCGACGGCCAGGTCAAATTGCCTGGGGTTTGCGCCGGGCTTTTTGGTGTCATGCGCGATTTCAAGATGGGCAGCCAAACTGGCGGACATCCTGATTTCGAAACCGCGCAAACTCGCGATGTCAAAGGTATCGTTGAAAACGCTCTGGGGGCAGACGGCAAACCCGTCTACGCCAGCGGCACCGCCTCCGGTACATCGGGGCGAGCGAATTTTGACCAATGGTATCGCGATACTCCCGACGTCAACAAGACCTTCATCGTTGGATTGAAGCTGGTCGCGAGCAATGGCATCTCGACGTTTTCCGCTTCCAAGGGCAACGGGGCCGGGACCACAGATTCCTCTTTCTTTCCACTCGACGGACAGGGCTGGGGCAATGAGGGGCAACCCCATAATTTCAGCTTCACGACCGAGATCCGCACGGCTTTCAAGTACCTGGGGGGCGAGACCTTCACATTCAAGGGTGATGACGACGTGTGGGTGTTCATCGACAAGAAGCTGGTGATCGATCTCGGTGGTCGGCACGCGCAAGAAACCGGCACAGTGTCGGTCGACACGCTTGGGCTCACCGTGGGGCAAGAATACGACCTCGCAGTCTTTCATGCCGAGCGCCACACCTCTGAATCAAATTTTCAGATCCAGACCACATTGGCATTCACCAATTGCGGTCAAATTGGCACGACCTCCGTCCTGCTCTAGGCCTCCGGTGCCAAAAGCACGTCGAGTTGGTTCGCCTGGTGTGACTGACGAACAAGGCACAGCCCCGGCATGATTGACATCGAATCGCGCCCATCACTGGCATGTCGTTTTCGGTCATCGCCATGGCACGACCAGCTGCCCTTCGGTTGCGTGTTGTCCAAGAACTCTGCACATTCTTTCAGTGCGTGATAAATTTCGGGATACTGCGGGTTGGCTCGATTCGAGTCTGCCGAATGGCTTGACTCGCGCGGCTTGATTGCTTGCCTCAGGTCACTTCGTGCATTCCCCGTTCATTCCGAGCGCCTCAGGGCAGTCAGCGCGGCGCCATGCTCGGGGCTTGAGAATGAAACGGAACGGTCGCCAAGTTGAGAACTGCCGACTCGAACTCAGCTGGTTGAAAGGGCTTGGCTAGGACGCGAGCGCGGTGCTTCACGAGAAAAGCGCGCACACTTTCGGACGTGGCACCGCCCGAGATGAAAACCATGCGACAAGCCTGCTCTGGATAGTGCAATTTCAACTCATCAAAGAGCTCAATCCCGGTCATCTCAGGCATCAGAATGTCGCACAGGATTACATCAAATCGCTCTCCGGCGACAATGCGCTTCAGTGCTTCAGCGCCGTTGGCACAAAGTGATATTGTGCGTTCCTTTCCCAAAAGCCGCTGCATCGCACGTCGAATTTGCGGCTCGTCGTCAACGATGAGAATCCTGGAGTTGGTGTCGACCTCATCGGTGACCGAAATCGATGAACGCCGAATCACAATTCGACTGGTGGGGGATTCATCGGCCACGGGTAGCCGCACAATCACCTTGGTGCCGTGCCCAACTTCGCTCTCGATGTCTAGTCGACCTTCAAGCGACTCGATGATCGAACTGCACAAGAACAAGCCCAGCCCTGTGCCTTGGCCCGGTTCCTTCGTGGTGAAAAATGGCTCAACTGCCCGCTGCTTGGTGACTTCATCCATCCCGGGCCCGTTGTCTTCTACTTCGATGACGACATACTCACCGTCGCCATAGGCCCGCACCAGGATCTGATTGACGCTTGCACGGTTGTCGAGGAATGCCTGACTTGCGTTGACGACAAGATTGACCACCACTTGCAGCAATTTGGTTCGATGAGCGAGCGCGCAGGGAACGTCCTGTTGATTCCAAATCACCGTCGCTCGATGGCGCACCTGAGGCTGGACGAGCACCAATGCCGTATCGATGATTTCGGGCACGAAGACCGAATCGATTTCTTGCTTCTTGCTGTTCGAGGTATCGAGAATGTTTCGCACAAGATCTCGGATCCGCCAGCAGCCATCGAGCGCCGTTCTCAACTCAGTCGTGACGCTCTCGCCCGCTCCACTCAGCGCTTGCTCCATATTCGACAAGCTAGTGATGACGTACGTAAGGGGGTTGTTGATCTCGTGCCCAAGCCCAGCCGCCATCGTACCGAGTGAAGCAAGGTTCTCGGCAGACGTCAGCCGTCGCAACAGCTTCCTTTGTTCAGTGACGTCTCGCATCACCATCAGAACGGAAGCGTCAGCGGCGGGCAAGTACCGCGCATCATAGGTCACCGCTCCAGGCAAATCGAGGGTAAAGACTCGCGCCGTCCCGCTGGTTTGAGCCCCTTTGACTTGTTCGCTAACCTCGCGGTGCAAATGAGTGGACAGACTGCGACCCAGTGCCTGTTCTAGCACCTGCCCCAATTGGCCTTGTGCTTCGGCACCTTGCAAACAGCAAACCCCATCTGCCTCAATCCGAATCATAGCGTCTGGAATCGCAGCAAGCGTCTCTCGCTCGCGCACACGAAGCCGCTGGTTGAGCATCAGCTCTTCACGCAATCTTCGGGACAAGTCGCGTTGGTTTCCCACCGCAGCTCCCACCGCGAACATGAAGGCGATCCCCAACGCGGACGACCCACTTAGCCCCACCGGCGGGAAGATGATGAACTGCATCACTAGGTTGTTCAGTACCGCCTGCACGACTGACGCTACTAAGCCGCCCCTAAGACCGAAACAGATGGCCCCAGCAACTACGGAGACCAACCCGAACACCCCTGCCGTTTGCCCAATAACTGGATAGAGGAGGGCGAGTGCAGCGCTCGCAACGACGTGGGCTGCAACTGTTGCGTATAGACGCTGGTGCTTCTGAATCGTCACCGCAGGGCGTTGCTGGCATTGTACGTGTGACACCGTCAAATCTATGACGGCCGACAAGGCTCGGCGCCAGAAGAAATGTGTCGCTAGTAGACCACTCACATTTGACTCCGTCGTCCAAGGACAAATGACGCCTCGCCTGTCAACGCCTAACGGGATCTAGCGCAGACACCTTCCGCCCAAATTCAGGCTTTTCGCTGCGATTGTGCGGCAGAAAGTGGGCCTGCGACTCAACGTGGGTTGGTCAGCGCCAGCACGCCCCCCGGGTAGGGGATTGTGTTCCGGATACACAACTTTAGCGACGTTGTGATGCAGGCCAAACTTGTCGATGCCGAGAACAGCGCCTGAGGCGATTCAGACATTCAACGCAATCGACACCAACGGTCTCACCGACGCCAAGACCTACGTTTACAACGATCCGGACAAGACGCATCTGAAGGCATATGGGGCGACGCTGTTCGCTCAGCTTGTCGCTCAGGAGTTGACCGACAAGGGGCTCTTTGCCGGCGCTCTAAATCCCTCGGGAATTGTCTTGAGTAGTACGATCAGCGATTTTGGAACGGTGTATCTCAGCGCTGCGAGCGACAAGGCTATCTCAAGGCACGGTCTCGGCTTGGCCCCCGAAGCCGGAACGATAACGGCTCCCGATCAATTTACCGTTAGTGCTTCTGCTGCCGGTCCCTATTCATCCAGCCTCCAGATCCCATACACGGGTGGACAGTAGCCGGCAACCAAACTTATTGTTCGATTCGCGCCGACGGTCGGAGGAACTTTTGGTGGAGCCGTCTCCGTTGTGCCTCAGACCGGGACAGCCGTGTCGATCGCCGTTGCTGGGACATGCATAACGGTTGGCAACGCCAAGTCCATCTCCTCATATTCGTTCGCCAACCCTGCGGTTGTCGGCGCAATCAACGAAGCGACGAAGACAATTGCAGTGCTCGCGCCTGATAGCACGAGTTTGAATTCGCTTATTGCCAACTTCACATTGTCTCCAAAAGCCAGTGCGACAGTCAACAGCACGTCTCAGGTCAGTGGCACTAGCCCAAACGACTTCGCCAACCCGGTGGTTTACACTGTGACTGCCGAGGATGTTTCGACAGAGACCTACACGGTAACTGTGGTACTCGCAGTGCCAGGATCAGGCTCTACCTGGCTGTTTAGTGACTCCGCATGGCCTGTAGGTTCTGAACCTGATGGGGTCTATTACGGCATCACATCTTTCGGTTGCTTGTCTGCGACCACGACATCCGGAGCATCAGCGCGGACGGGGACGCTTCATTGATACCGCCGGGGCGTGCAGCTTGTACGGTATTGCCACGAGGTACTAGCACCTCGATGGCCGCAAAGCGGTCCGTCCGAAGGACCATTCGCTTCGATGGAAGTGCACCAATATTACTTCTGCTCCTGGCTCATCCGTTGAAATTGCCCCAAGAGGTTCGCGAGATCCCGCTCGTTCGCGAACCATTGGACCGCAGGCTTCCACGCACGAATGGAGCCACTCTTCGCGCAAGTTTGGAATTGCCCGAAACGAGAACCAACTCTGGTTGACGAACGAGGTCGTGCGACGTTCGAACCCATTTCTGACCAAAGGCATTGGTAGGAAAACTTGAATCCTTCTGCGAAATTCGGACCAAGGGCCTCGGGTAAGGGAACGTGGTGAAGAGTCGCAATTCTGCGCCGGCGATTTGCCCAGATCGGATGCCACTTGGACAAGTCGTTCGATTTTTTTGACAATCTGAACCCCGGACGACAAATCCCTTCAGTTGCAATCTCGATCAATCCGCACCCCGCTGCCGCCGCGAGTGTCTTTCTGATTGTTCTGACTGTGCCTCTGGTCGCAAAAGTATCGTGTATGCAAAGGGTGCGACTCCGGAATTGCGCGACGAGAAATTGGTGACAGTTGCCCGACGCATGGTTTGACTGGTGCATACCCTACAAGGTAGGGCGCCGGAGTTCTGCTGCGGTCTCGAAGTTTTTCCTCGAGTGAGTGAAGCATGAATCACGCCTCCCTCGAACCCAGTATGTCTGGGATTCAACCGTTGTTTGCCGTCGAGCGGGAGCTCGTGCCCGAACCCTATGAGGTTCGCGTTCGATTGCTCAAGCGCGCGCGGGCGTCATTGCTGCGAGACTTGTGCGCAGCACCCCACGAGACGTCACCAAGTTCCAGAAGAATTGGGATCAGCGTGGCCGCAGCGACTGCCGTCGTTTCGTTCGCATTGTGCGCGGCCGCATTCTTGGCAGGTCACGGAATCACGAGCCGAAGTGCCACCATGAGTGTCAAATCAAGCATGTCCTTGCGATCTGGCGGCATGTTACCCGCTGCGACGCCGTCCGTTGCCGTGAAGCTGTTGCCCGTAGTGCCGCCTTCGAGCCGATTTCTTTCGATACCTGGGCCGGCACTCGGCGTGTCACCTTTTGCACCGACAGGGCGGTCAGTTTCCGCAAAGACTGCAAACAGCGATGCCGCTGACATTGTTGAGTTACGGCTATTGCAGACCGCTCAGCATGGCGTGATTTTGCGCGACTTCGAGGCCGCGCTCAGCGCTATCTCGGAACACAAACGCCGGTTTCCCTCCGGAAAGCTCTCCGAGGAACGAGAAGTCCTGCGTTTGAAAGTGCTGCTCGGTCTCAGGCGCGGCGCCGAAGCTCGTCGCGCTGGCGCGGCTTTCCGTCAGCATTTCCCACGAAGTGCGCTCGTTGGGCGGATTGATGAGATTCTCTGACGGAAAAGGGGCGGTCGCGCACTGCCTTCAACATGGTTGTTCTCAATGCTCGCTTGCATCGCTGCCATAACCTTTTGACGGCGGAAAATAGGACACGCAGCCGGATTCAATGCGTCGCGCAATGGCTGCTTTTTTCCGCAACGTTAATGGGTCTGGGCGCGCTGTCAGCGTGTTCGGGCACCGACTCAGCACAGCAGCAGTCCTCGAGTTCTGGTGGCTCCAACGCTGGAGGCCAACAAGACTTGGGGCGCGGCGGCAGCACCAGTGCTGGCGGTGCATCTAGCGCGGGAGGGTTGCCAGTCGGAGTGGGTGGCTCTACGACGAATGGTGGTGGCCGGACAGGCGTGGGCGGAGTGCAAGGATCCGGCGGAACCTCTACCATTGCCGCAGGTGGAAATTCCACCAGCGGTGGCGTCGTCGGAAGCGGTGGCCTCACGGGAGCTGGCGGCGCGAAGAGCGGCGGTGCAACTAGCATTGGTGGCACAGTTGGCGCTGGTGGCGGCGCGGTAGGCGGCCAAGTCAATAACGGTGGCGTTGGCAATAGCTCTGGAGGTACAGGTGTCGGCGGTCAGGGCGGAGCGTCCAGCACGCCTGGCACGCTCGTCAACAACTACGACGGCGCCAGAGCGACCACCGCAAGTTTGGACTTGGGGTGGAAATTCTACCTCGGCGACGTCAGCGGTGCCCAAGCCACGGCTTTCGACGACTCGGCCTGGACCGCTTTGGACGTGCCACATGACTGGAGTATCTCGCTGCCGTTCAACCAAAGTTCGCCAGGCACTTTTGAAAGTGGTTACCTCGACGGCGGCACTGGCTGGTACCGAAAGTCCTTCACGCTGCCTGCTTCAAGCTCGGGCCAGCGGGTCGTCGTCCAATTTGACGGCGTCTATATGGACAGCACCGTGTGGCTCAACGGTACTCAAATCTGCGCACGGCCCTATGGCTATTCGTCATTCGAATGTGACTTCACGGCCAGCGCCAAAGTCGGGGCTGCGAACGTGCTTGCCGTGAAAGTCATCAATCAACAGCCGAGCAGCCGTTGGTACTCGGGTAGCGGCATCTACCGTCACGTCTGGCTCAAGACCGTGAATTCGGTCCACGTGGCCTACACCGGGACGAAAGTGACAACACCCACGGTCTCGACCACAAGTGCCACGGTGAACATTGCGGTGACGGTCAAGAACGAAGCCACGACCGATCAATCGGTGACGTTAGCGAGCTCGGTTCGTGACGCTGCAGGGACGGAAGTTGGCAAGGCAACTTCCACAGCGACTTCGATTGCTGCCGGAAAGACCGCGGATGTGGCCCAGTCAGTGACCGTAACCAATCCGAAGCTTTGGTCACCCGCATCGCCGAACATGTATTCAGTGGTAACGGCCGTGTCCGTCGGTGGCTCGGTTGTCGACACCTACACGACCCCGTTCGGCATTCGCACCATCGCGTTTGACGCCAACACGGGTTTTTCGATCAACGGCACCAAGATGAAAATCAATGGTGTGTGCAATCATCACGACCTCGGCGCACTGGGCGCGGCCGTCAACTACCGGGCGCTCGAAAAGCGCATGCAGATGCTCAAAGACATGGGCGCCAATGCGGTCCGTACCTCGCACAACCCTCCCGCTCCAGAGTGGTTGGATCTGGCCGATCGCATCGGCCTGATGGTCATGGATGAAGCGTTCGACTGCTGGTACGCAGGCAAACACACGTATGACTATGGTCGCTTCTTTGATAAATGGGCGGACACTGACCTCCCGGACATGGTCGCCCGCGACCGCAACCACCCTGGCGTTATCATCTGGAGCATCGGCAATGAAGTGGCGCAAGCTGGTGACAAGACCACGGTCACGCGACTAATCAACGATATTCATACCAAGGACACGACCCGCCCGATTATTCAGGGCTATGCGGCGTGGGTGGGCGTTACCAGCATCACGGGCCTCGAAGACCTCGTCGGTATCAACTACGCGCCCGATCGCTACGACTCAGTGCACACCTCCAATCCGGCGTACAAAATGCTCGCTAGCGAATCATCGTCGGCGCTGCGGAGTCGGGGGATCTACAATAGTGCCAACACCCAATGCTCGTCGTACGATGACCAGGCTGCTGGTTGGGGGCATACTGCCGAGACTTCTTGGAAGAACGTCAATACGCGGGCCTGGATTGCGGGCGAGTTTATTTGGACCGGTTTCGACTACATTGGCGAACCGACTCCTTACGAGTGGCCTGCCAAGAGTTCGTACTTCGGCATTATCGATACGGCGAACTTCCCGAAAGACATCTTCTATTTCTATCAAAGTAAGTGGAACGCTGGTGGGCCAACCATGGTCCACATCGTGCCGATGAATTGGACCAACTGGACCGCAGGGCAAGCCGTGAAGGTGCTGGTCTATACCAATGCCGACAGTGTCGAGCTCTTCCTCAACAGCAAATCCCAGGGCTCGAAGGTGATGGATATCGCCAATACTGGGAAACTTCAGTGGTCCGTCCCGTTTGCCACAGGCACCCTCGAAGCCAAGGCCACCAAGGGTGGCGCGGTCGTCGTGAGTGAAAAACTGCAAACCGCCGGGGCAGCAGCAGCGCTGGTTGCCACCGTCGACCGTGCATCTATTGCCGCAGACGGACGTGATCTTGCCTACGTCGAAGTGGACGTTGTCGATGCCCAAGGTGTCATCGTTCCGCAAGCCAGCAACACGATCGACTTCACGATCACTGGCCCCGGCAAGCTAGTTGGCGTGGACAACGGTAACCCGATCAGCCACGAGTCCTACAAGGGCACCTCGCGTGCCGCGTTCAGCGGCAAGGCACTCGCTATCATTCAGTCGACGACGACCGCGGGCGCGATCACCTTGAAGACGGCATCCGGTTCGCTTACGGGTACCACGACAGTCGTCACGTCAGCGGCGCCCTAACGGTCTCACTCGCTCGGGCGTGGATGTGTCCACGTCCGGCGACGAACCAGACGCCCCGGGTGCACCTCGAATTCCTGCCTGTCGGGTCCGAAAGCAACTGGAATACTTGGAACAATGCGCAATTTTTCCGGTCACAAGCCTCCACCAAATCGATTCCATGACAGGTGCCGCCCCGTTCTCGAACAAGAAACACCAGGCGGTCTCGCGCACTGTCGGAAGCCGCGACGGAATCCCGCACGACGGCATTGGGCATTTCATTCCAGCTGGCGTTCAGATACGTCCAAAAATTGCCAAGCCGGCAAAAGACTGCAAGTTCAGCAAGGAGCGCTCATGAAATACGGACACATTGATGGCACGGTCGCGCTTGCACTGGCGCTTCTATGCGGGGCATGTTCAAAAAGTAGCTCGACTGCCTCCGCGGAATCATTGGGGGGCTCGGCAACCACCACAAGCCTGGGCGGGGGCGCAAGCGGTGGCAGCTCATCCACCACCAGCACCACGGGCCCGAACTGCGACAGCGCGACCAGCGTGACCCCGTGTGGGGGCGACGTGGTCGGCTCATGGAACGTAACGTCTTCGTGCCTAAAATTGTCCGGTGATTTCGACTCGAGAGGGACCGGATTGGGTTGCGACACAGCAAAGATCACGGGCTCCGTCCAAGTGAGCGGCTCGCTTGTCCTCACCGCAGACAAGAAATTTCAGGACAAGACAACCACCACGGGTGCGGCGACAATCACATTGGATCACCAGTGCCTGTGGATGTCAGGGACCTGGACCCAATGCAATTTGATTTCCGTCGGCATCCAGGGCTTGGGATTCCAGAGTGTCACCTGCGTCGACGCTCCGGGCGGGGGCTGCACTTGTCCGGCTACGATCAAACAGTCGGGCGGGTTGGCACTGTTTGTGGCCGATCCCCAATCTAGCGGCGACTACACAGCCTCTGGCAACACGATCGTGACCGGTCAGAATCCGCTCACTGGGACTGACTTGGCGTACGGGTACTGTGTGGCCAACGGCAAGATGACCATCACCCCGAAGCCCACGTCTCCAACAATCACTGGCTCGATCGTGCTTGAGAAGGGAACCAGCGGTTCAGGCGGCAGCGGCGGTACTACCGGAACCGGGGGCACTACCGGGGCCGGCGGCACTACCGGAGCTGGCGGCACCACCGCAGCTGGCGGCTCCCGGACTGGCGGCACTACCGGAGCTGGCAGCACTACCGCAGCTGGCGGCACTACCGCAGCTGGCGGCACGACCGCAGCTGGCGGCACCACCGCAGCTGGTGGCTCCAGGACTGGCGGCGCCACAGGACTTGGCGGCGCCACGGGAGTTGGCGGCGGCACCACCGCAGTTGGCGGCGGCACTGGGACTGCAGGCGCCACTGGGGCTGGCGCGCCCTGCGACATCCTTGAGGGCGCCAATACGCCTTGTGTAGCCGCCTACAGCATGGTTCGTGCGATCTACAAAAGCTACAAAGGCCCGGTGTACCAGGTCCGAAGCAAAACGGATACGAACTCCGTCAAGGATATCCCGCTCCTCGAGCAAGGGGGCTACGCCGATTCGAAGGTGCAAGATGACTTCTGCGCCACCCCCGGTTGCACCGTCTCCAAGATCTACGACCAATCCCCCAAAGGCAATCACCTAGCCCTGACGCCGGATGTGTATTGGCTTACCCTCACCGGTACGGTTCGCTCTGGAGGCGGTGGCCGCCAGAAGGAGGCCGACGTCAAGAACAATCCCAAGTTCAATGTCGGCGGTCACCCGATCTACGGACTCAAGTTCATGAGCGGTCAGGGGAACGCCTACCGCGTCCTGAAGCCCACGGGTACAGCGGTTGCGGACGAGCCGGAATACATCTACTCGGTGTTTGATACCACTGTCTACAATGGTTCGTGCTGCAACGATTTTGGGAATGCGGAAACTACTGGGAACCCCGACAGCTTCACCTCGATGGAGGCGATTTACTACGGCAATGCCACAATGTGGGGCAAAGGCGGTGGCGCCGGGCCCTGGTTCAGCTGTGACTACGAAGCAGTCATCTCCCCCGGGGCTACCAAAGTAGACACGAGCATACCTTCGATAAACATCAAGCAGTTTGGTACGTTCATCCTCAAGGGTTTCGCTGGAAATCGCATAGCGCTCAAGTTCGGCGATGCACAACTGGGCGCTCTGACGACCCAGTACGACGGAAAACGCGCGGACAACGGCACGCCCATGAAGAAGCAGGGCTCCATCATCTTGGGCTCGGGCGGCGATGGAAGCTTTTATGGGACCGGTGTCTGGTTCGAGGGAGCCATGACCACCGGCTGCAGCAACGACAAGGCCGTTGACGATGCTATCCAGACCAACATTGTTGCCGCGGGATACGGAAAGTAAACCATTCTTCGGCGCTCAAGACCGGGGGTTGCGTCGGGCCCACTGCCTCCGGTCTTCACCAAATTCATCAGCGCATTCCGGTTCGGTGCGGCGCGCAGCACGGCCACAGTATGATGGCGCTGGCCGTCGCGAGTCGGACCGGAATGACTCCACCCTCCAAGGACTCGCTATCTCAGCGTAGGCGCCCGCTAGCGCCAGTCAGTGCTCTCAAAGCGCGACTGGGCTTGGAGGCTACGCTGACCCAAGGGCAATTCCGCTCGCAAGCTTGAGGAGCGACTACGGTGTTTGGTACTTCGCAGCTGCTATAGCGGCTTGGAGGAGGTTCGCCGTCTTCTTCGTTATCGCGGGGCCGGTTGCGGTGGCACCCTCGTAGAATCGTCCAGCACCGCCGCTGCTATTATCGCCGCCAGTTCCGAGTATGAGCGAACCCTGTTTCTGCATGGGGACGTAGCCCGCCTTCTCGGGTCGAATGCCATCGTACATGGTCATCAACTTCCCATACTTCGCATCGGCCCCAGTCGCGTCAGCTCCGTAGAGCATGTAGCGACCTTTGCCACAGTTCTTTTCGCTGGTGTCGCCAACGACGATTGCCGTGACAAAGTCGAACGTGAGCGGTTGGTTGGTTGAAATGTTTTTGTCCTGCCCGTTCTCCCACCCCGCAAACACGCCGTTCTCTAGATCACCCATGACCCATGGCCCCGGCTTGCCACCATACCCGGTACCCCAGACAACGCCGCCACCAAAGTAAACCGCTTCCATGGTGCCGTTTCCATCGTCATTGCTGGTCGTTTCGGCGTTGCCGTAGTCGAAACAGCATCCATCCACCAAGTCCTGCTGGCTGGTGACCATGTACATGCTCTGAGGCTCATCGTTGAGGGCCATCCCTTTCCCCCTCTTGATGTTGCAGCCATCGCAGCCCGTGCGGTAGCCAACACCAGGCCTGACCGCGATCCCGTAAGCGTTATGGCCATTGACTTTGACCGGAAGGGCCATGGCCTTCGCAGGCAGGTCGGGACTGGGCTTGGCTCCCCCCATAGGCGAGGGCTCGAGGTCATTCCCATTGCCTGTCTGGTCGTAAATCTTGGAGATGACACAGGAGTCCGTTCCGCAGAAGCCTTCATGCGAAGCGGCATCAGCGTAGCCGTCAATAGCCTGGATGTCCTGAGTCGTTCCCTTGCAAGAGCTTGGGCCTGGCGACGAGCCGCCTTTGCAAAGCTGGTACAGGGGACCGTTGTAGCCAGTGACAATCACTCGAACCGAGCTGTGTGCCGTAGCGCACTTCGCACCGCCCTGACTCAATGCGTCGCAGGGCAAGAGAATTCCGTCAAAAGTGGGGACCGTGGCGTCGTTATCCACGGGAGTCATGCAAGCGCTACTACTGGTACTTGCGTCGCTGTTCCCGCCCGCAGAGTATGTTCCGCAAGCGCCAAACACGGTGGCGAGAGACAGAGCGGCGACTGACGCCAACAAGAGGGTGTGCCTTTTCTTCATCGCGGAATCTCCGGTCGTTTGGCTCAATCAATGCAGCTCATCATGCTATTCGGAAGAATGGTGTGATGCTCGCGGGCCTGCAAGAGTCGACGCAACATTGTTGCTCGGTTCTGCAGAGCGTCGAAGCAGCGCATCCTACACCGCCGATCGGGACAGGGGAAAGCAACTCGTTCCTTGCTGGTTGACGATCTGGGTAGGTCGGTCTTCTCCGGACGGAAGATCATCCATCTACCGTCCCAATGGACAGCAAGTTCACACAGGTCCGATGAGTCGTGGCACGCCTCTGACATTATGCGTGATGGGTTTGCCCACAAGGCAAGTGATTGGCAGAATTCCTGCTCCTCGTGAGGTTGGTCTGTCTTTGGCGCAGCCCACGTCTGCCCACAGAAATTGGGATCCGCTTTGGGAGCGAGCGACCGCGTTGGGCGCAAGCGAAACGCAGTGAGAGGTCCTCACCTTCGCCTGCCGCACGCCAAACCTAAGTCACGAATCTACCCGAGGCAGGATGACTGAATCACAAGGCGACGCGCCACCAAACCTTGACACCTACCCAGAGCGAACCCTGGAATTAGTCGACGGCAACGTTGGCGGATGGACTGCGATTGCACGTTTCGAGAATGCAATCCTGGGCGCCAAGGTGCACGTCTATGTGACGCGCCTGTGGGCAAATCCCAGCCCAAGTCTGCACCCGACGAAGCCCCAAGAGCCTCCCCGAGCTTCGCGCTCATGCGGTGGAATCTGCTGAGCTGCCATTTGGGATTCACCCCAGCACCTTCCGATTGATAGCCAGGGAGTTGGCTTGGATATTGCTGACCCAACTAAACGAAATACGCTAGACGCCGCCCCCGCCGCAGATCGAAATCGAACTGCGGCAAAGTCTTGTCTTGAGTCTGGCGGGCCAGATAGAGCGATCGGAACGCCCTGCTCCGCTAATGGTCCGTGAATTGCGAAGTCTGTGACGTCACAAAACGACTGCTTCAGCCGCGGCGATGCTTTGGCCCAAAGCGAAAACAGTAGATGGCGCCAATGATGGTCAGGATTGCGCCCCACCAAATGCTCGCGTGGTACTCGTAGAGTACCACCTTGGTAACCGGCGGGGAGATGAGCTCGTACAGGCCGGCGCCCAGGATCAGCAAGCCATTGCCCAGCAGTGAAACACCGACAACTAGCCAGATTGACAATACGTTCTTGGAATCCATTTGCGCCTACCAGAAAACAACGTTAACGACCACGAACACTAGTGTGGTTACACCCGCCCAGAAGAGCGGTCGTTGATGGAAGGGAAACTTGCCCTCAGACGGAATCACCGTCTCGCCATACACAAGACCCTTGAGTTCTTCTGCCGACTTCGGCTCGGTCAGCAGACTGACAACCACCAGTACGATAACGCCAATGAGGCATGACCACAAAGCGCGGAACATGTTTTGCGCCTGATCTTGCGCGGCAGAACTCATAGCAATGTAGCGCACGGCACCCGGATCCACCTTCACCCAAGCCCACATGCCAACCGAAGACAGCGTGCCTGCAAGCAGACCCCAGAAGCCTCCCGCCTTCGTCGCTCGTGTCCACAACATACCGAGCAGCACGGTACCGAATAGCGGTGCGATAAAGAAACTGAACAGCGCCTGCACGTAGTCCATAATGCTCGACGCTTCCTTGCACATGTACGCCGTTGCGATGCTGACTACAACACCCCAAACCGTGCACCAGCGGCCCACCCTGACCTTCTGCTCATCGGTCGCGTTCTTGTTGATCATCGCGCCGTAGATGTCGTAAGTCCAGACGGTCGTGAAAGCGCTGACGTTGCCCGCCATGCCAGACATGAACCCAGCGATCAACGCCGTGATTCCCAGGCCGAGCAACCCCGGGCCACAATAGCGGGCCAGCATGAGGGGTAGTACTTCGTCGTAACCGTGCAGGCCCAACTCGGGCTTATTCCACGCAAGATCGTTCGACACCAGCTGGAGCAGATTGCCCGATCCGTCACGCAGTAGGGCCAATCCCAGCAGGCCAGGTAGAATCACGATAAACGGCACCAACATCTTGAAGTTCGCGCCGATAATCGGAGCCAGCTTTGCCGAACGCAAGTCCTTGGCCGTCATGACGCGTTGAACAACCAAGAAGTCAGTTGTCCAGTAACCCATCGAAATGATCGCGCCAAGACCGAACACGATCCCCGCCCAATTGATGCCCATTGGGTTCGCCTCAAAACTCCCCAGTGTCGACCAAAGGTGAGTGAAAGACGCGCCCTGAGCGTTGCCCTGGGCTGCCAGGTTGACCAAAATCTTCGCCTTCATCCCGTCCCAGCCACCCGCTTCGATCAGGCCCAAGATTGGAATCAGAACGGCTCCGGCCCAAATCAGGAAGAACTGCAGCACTTCATTGAAGATCGCCGACCGCAGGCCGCCGAGAGCCACGTAAGCTAGTACCGTAACCGACGAAATCCAAATGCTGGTGTGCATATTCCACCCCAGCACAACTTTCATCACCACGGCCATGGCGTACATATTGACGCCGCTCATCAGCACGGTCATGAAAGCGAATGAAATCGAGGACAGCGTCTGTGCTCCGGTACCGAAGCGCAACTTCAGGTACCCAGGCACAGAATGCGTCTTACAAATGTAGTAAAACGGCATCATCACGAGCGCGAGGAACAGCATCGCCGGGATGGCACCAATCCAGTACCAGTGTGCGGCGAGGATACCGTACTTATAGGCATTGCCCGCCCAACCCATCAGCTCAAGTGAGCCCAGGTTCGCTGACAAGAACGCCAACCCCGCCACCCATGCCGTCATTTCACGGCCGGCGAGAAAGAAGTCTTCGCTTGTTCCTGAGCTCTTCTTGAGTATGAAGCCGATTGCAAGAACCAGGGCGAAGTAGAAAATGATGATTGCGAGATCCACCGGCGAGAGGTGGACCAGGGTAGAGGTGCTCATAGCCACGGGGCGCATACTACTCGTCTGTTGACCAAAATGCGCGGCTATGTTGCCCAAACCGTGTCGAAAAGCTGAAACCTCCATATCTTTGATTGATCACCACTAGGGTAGTGGTTGAAATTGCCAACCGCCGGGGTGCGGATGGCACTCGCTGAATTGGCTTGGCTAAACGGGGAGGAAGTTGTCACCCATTGGTCATTGCCGGCGCCACAGGATTTTTGGCCGTCGAACCAAACTCCGGGCACGTCCCATGTTGTTGCTGACGGTGGCTCGGCAGTCGCCGCGTTTTCGGACCGAATGACCTAAGTGCGCGTTGACCGGAGTAATGCTGTCATGGGCTCCCCAACTAATCCGCGATTCTAGCCGTAGCGAGTGGCGGGTCGTACTGGCTGACGCCCGACTAGCTGCCGGTTGACGAGCTCCCGTGCCTCTGACTGCTGTGCCTCGAAATCCCCCAGCGACCAGAACTTCGCTCGAGATCGCGGAGTCCGTACGATTGTGGTGCCGTCAGTGCAGAAGGCAATGTCTCTGCCGCTACTTCGGTCCACAACGTGAATGATGGCATCTGTTCCCGGTCGCCAAATGCGCCACGCGTCCACTCCAGTGCGATCCGCAATTCCCCCGTCGCTGTACCGATGTCCATCATTCACCACTTTGGGGAACACGTACGGAATCGCGATGGATGCCAAGACCGCGGTGATCAAGTCCCCGCAATGCAGCAAGCGATGCCGACCAAGTTCGTCACAGACACCCACCGCAAATGGCCGGGGCAATTCTTCGAAGGTGCGAGGCAGGTACTTCTCCAGAACCTGGCGCAACGGCGAACTTTCGAACAGGCCTCGCCATGGTTGCCAGTGGGGACGCATGTACCAAAGCGGGGCCTTCTTGGAAAGCAGCCGGGCAATCTCATCCGGACGCAACCCGCCCTGCACGAAGGCACCGACCAGGGCGCCTGATGACGTACCGACCAATGCGTCAATGCGAAAGCCATGACTCAGGACGGCCTCAACCGCTCCAAGGTGACGCGCAAACGCGAGAAAACCGCTCGAAAGAATGAGATCCATTGGAATTGGCCAGAACTGAGGCCGGCATCATTGCGCGTTTCTCATTCACTGTCACGTCTCCTCCGCACTCAGGTCCGACCCAATAGTCCCCGGCGTGCTTCCCGAAATGTCGGCGGGTGCAATCACGGTCCAACGAGACACGAGCGGCGGAGCTAGGACGGATGGGCAATCTACATTGCTTTCAAGTTGCTGCGCTCCTCAACCCCGAGGCACCCTGGGACGTAGTTAGGTCCGTCGGTATCACCGCCAAACGAACTTGGCGCCAAAGTGAAGCACGCTCAGTATCAGCAGAACCTTGAGTTGCACGCCAAAGTCGACAGAGCGTGAAAACACGGAGGCTGTGGGCAACTGGGCCGAAGTCGCGACCTGGCGCAGGATCGACAGCCGTACTCGCGACATTTAAAAGTGACTCCGCCGTGAGTCCCAAAACGGGCAAACGCTCGCCGAGGTCTTCAACGGTGAAGCCGTCGATCTCCCGAAACGACTTCATCGTGCTTTCGCACCAGGAAAAGCGCCCACTTCCTGGACACCACCGGCACCAATTCTAGCCGCACGTGCGGGCGAGCCAACAAGCCCGCCCGCACATTGAGAGCCACTACCCGCGCGTTCCGCCAGGCTAGCTACTGCCTTGCCCGTAATATGCCGAAACTCCATAGGACCAACCGGGACCGCCAGCTCCAGCATAACAGTACCAATTGTTGTTGGGGCCACCAGCTAGATCGAGACGTCTGCAGCCTTTGGCAACGCTGTTGGTGTTGTACAAAGTGCTCATCTGGCTCCAATCGGAGATCCTAATCCAGCCGCTCCATCCGGCAGAGTTCGTGAGAACTCGCACCCAGGCCGGCCTCGGTTCGGCTGCGCTTGGGATGCAACTCGAGAAATCTCGGTGGTCCTCACAGTACTCGTCAATCGCGAGTGGCATGTCCCAGCTGACAAGACGATTCGTCGCCTCTTGGTTGTAGATGGCAGTATAGATGCCGTTCTCCATCTTCTTGACGTTCCAATAATGTCCGTAAGTTAGCGCCGAATTGGCCGACGCCACTGGTTCAGAATCGTCCATGCCCGTATTCTCATTTCCGGCGCAGCCCAGCAAAGGCAACGCTACTGCCAGGCCGATGATCGAGATTGTCCATTTTTTCATTTGCTTCACCTTTCCTCCAACCATTCTCTAAACACGGCGCGCCGCGTCTTCCAACGAAGCCGCTGTCGTCACCGCATTGCGCGCCATTGCGAACTGCCTTCGCCGTCCCTGATGCGGCGATACGTCGCCCCATGCTTCTTCGCGCGCCAATTCGATAGAGCAGTCACGACGTCAAGACCCCAGAAGAGTGAAAGCGGCTGTGAACAGCCACGTGCACAAGTAGCGTCGAATCTGGCGTTGGGTCTGGATACCGGCCATTCGATGGACGCACGAACACCACCCACCTCACGAACACGCGAATTCATCGTCAGCATTCAATTAGAGGCGCGTTGCGGAAGTTGTCGCATCAAGTAATTAAGAATTATGTGTCAGCAGTAATGGGATGGTGTTGCCGTTCACTCGGCAACCGTCCGACCACTCAATGTAGTCACTCAATGTGCTATCTGTGTCTGGGAATATACAATTTCGCTCACGAAGCTTGAGCGACGCAAAACGAACCCATTTGACGGTTGAACCGACCGCAACGTGGTGATGTGATGTCGCTCGCTGTGACTGAACCGGGGTGAGCAACGTCACCTAGAGCACTGTTGGTCTATGGAGTATTGGTTACGCCAAAGCTACGCGCCGAGCTCGACATGCGCTTCACCTCGCCGAGCTATCCGGTAGCGCTGGTTTGGGTGCCCCCTTTGACACGGGATCGATTGGGAATGCGGCCATGCTGGCGCTCGGGTTGGTTTGGTTGCGCCCCATGCGCTAATGACGCTGACCCGATTGGCCAGGTGTTCTACTGTGCAAAGCCCCAAGCGCGACCGCCTCATTCACGATCTCACCCAGTACGGCCTCGCGGCTTCGCTGGTTGCTGCAACGAACGCGATTCAGCTGGTGGCCAGATTGGGCCAGCAGCTGCGCTGGGTCACGCGAGTGCGAGTAGTCGTGTACGACGTGCTTCTTTTCTTGCTTTTGGGTGGGTGCATCGCCGTCCTCGTTTGGAGTTGGTCGTCGCTGACGCGGCGCTTGAGCGACAACCTGCGGCCTTGGGCACCACTGGTCGCCCAATTGCTTTTGGGGGGGTGGCTCGGAGCGACAATCCTCGCCAACGATTTTGCCAATTTCGTTGGCAAACACGAAATACCTCTGCCGCCCGCCGTACCCGGAGCACTCGTCGGAGCAGCGGCAGGGCTCCTGGCTACTCGCGCTCTTCCACTCGTCAACAAGCCTTGGCACCGACAGTCGTGCTTGTTTGCGGCCCTGATAGCAGCAAGTGCCAACGCGCGTATTCTTCCCGGCAACTACCCAGGGCTCCACTTGCTTGTTGCCGTGTCGAGCCTGCTGCTGTTTTCGACCGCGATATCCACTTGGGTGCAGCAACGTTGTGGTGCTCGGATGCTTGCGGCAATTCCGGCTGCCGTAGTTTTCGCCAGCGTTGCGGTGTTGCTGTTGCCGCCTTCTCGGATCGTCAGACAGAACTTAGGCACGAGCGCTGGTTCTGCCGTAGTTCCCTTCGCATTACCTTGGCTCCCCGAGCAGCACAGTAAGTCGACGCGCCGACTCGCGGTCGAGCAAACAGAGTGGTTCCGGCCACGTTCCGCTGCCTCGTCGGTTCCAGCGCATGAGGTTCCATGGTTTGCGCCGTACGGCTCCGTATTGCTTCTTACTGTCGATGCGCTCCGAGCTGACGTCATCGAGGGGCGTAAGTACGACACGATTCTGCCCAACCTGGCGCGGCTGCGTGACGCGTCACTGCGATTCACCTCAGCGCGTAGTCCGTCACCATCAACGACCACGACGGTAACGTCCCTCCTTACGGGCAAGTACTATTCACAGATCTATTTTACCGAATACGCACCAGGCAAGGTCAATCCGATTACCGATCAATCAGTCCGCGTTCCCGAATTACTGGTCCACGCAGGGATCCTGGCGGTCAATGTGCGTGCGTTGTGGAGTCTCGGACCTGACAACGGCGTGGGGCGGGGGTTCAATGAAGAGCCGAAAACGGAGAGGGACTATGGCCACGCCGAGCAGGTTATGGATCTCATCCTAGGACAGGTTGAACGACTTCGGCGGGAACCAAAGCAGAGACTGTTCCTCTACAGCCACTTCGTTGATTCTCATGCGCCCTACACGCTGGGCGGTAAGCGCGCCACGCCCTTCGACAGCTACCTCGCCGAGCTCGAGCTCGTCGATCGGCAGCTGGGACGCTTGCTCGAGCAAATTGCCACTCCGCAGCTGGCTTCGCGTTGTCTGCTCATCGTCAGTGCCGACCATGGCGAAGCCTTCGGTGAGCACGATACTCGATTCCATGCCAACACGCTCTACGAAGAGCTCTTGCGGGTGCCGCTCATGTTCTATCACCCCGCACTTGCTAGCAGTGCAAAAGCCGACCCGGTGACGCTCGTCGACCTCGGTCCCACGTTGCTGGATTTGTTCGGGGTTGCCACGCCGGGCGACTACATGGGGCAGAGTCTCGTTCCAATGCTGCTTGGCACGCCTGGGCAGTTCACTCGCCCGATCGCCGCTGACTCGGGGCGCCGCATGCAAGCCCTCTTCTTTGCAGATGGGATGAAGGTGATCCGCGATCTTACGCGGGGCACGGTCCAGGTCTTCGACCTGCGCAACGATCCAGCTGAGCTGCGCGACCTAACGGACGGCGATCGTGAAGTTGAGCCCTACATACTTGCGATGGAACACTTCTTCGAGGTGCACACCTTGAAAGTCCCGGGGTGGAAACCGCCGTGGCGGAGTTTCTAGGGCACCTTTCCCGGATGTGATGGCATGCTTGGGTGAGCCGCATTGGCCGCGCGGCAGACATAAACCAAATCGCAATTAGGGTTCGGTTTGCGGCGTTTGGAGCTTTGGCATTTACGGAGATCAGAGCGAAGCCCACTGCGCCGAAATCCCCGGAGAGAGTGACATATCTCCACGAATGGGTGGTCCCGACCGAGCTGGCGCGTCAGAATCCAGCACCCCCGGTGCCATCCCCCCTGTCCGAGCTCAGCACCCCATCCAAGCCGGCTGGGTTTTCCCCCTTGAGCGCGGAGTCGCTCGCGTCTGCCCCGGGACTTCCCTGCGCGCCCGATCCGGTCGAAGCGACCTTTGCCGACCTCCGCCGTGGAATTTTGCGAACCGTCATTGTCGCCCTATTGGGGCTCGGCCTGGTCGCCACTGTACCGAGCGTGGTGCTCGCGTGGATTAGCGGCCGACGGGACGTGGTCGCGTTCGACGCCGTGATGCTCATCGTCGTTAGCTCACTCTACCTGAATCGCAACCGGAGCTACGTACGAGTCTCAGTCGTCACCATTAGCGTCTTGGCCGCGCTGAGCCTCTTCTTTGTCGTGCAATTCGGACCGGGTTTCGCCGGGATGCTCTTTCTCATGGCTACCCCGATCCTGACCGCGATCCTGCTCGGCATGCGCGGCGGTCTAGTCGCGTTAGGGTTCGTCGTCGTCTTCCTGGTTGCCATCGGCGCTCTGCTTGTCAACGGAGCGCTTCACTGGGTCGAGCCCACTGCCGAGATGCAAGTTGCCCGCTGGACTATCGTCGGCACGAGCCTGCTTTTCGCCGGTGGCTCGCTCACGATAGCCATTGGCGTCCTGCTCAGAGGACTCGAGCAGGCGATGCACCGGGAACGAAAGCTCGGCCACGAGCGCGCCCGCCTTGAGCAGCAACTGCTTCAGCAGCAAAAGATGGAAGTCGTCGGTATTTTGGCCGGCGGCATTGCTCACGACCTCAACAACCTCCTCGTGCCCGTGCTCTCCTACGCAGGCGTCATTGCTAACTCGCTTCCCGAAGGCAGCCCCAACAGGCACGACGCCGACCAGCTCGTACGTGCCGCGCTACGTGCGCGAGATCTCGTGCGCCGCGTACTGACCTTTGCACGCGTCCGCGAGGCCGAACGCAAGCCGGTGTTCGTCAAGCCCGCGATCGATGAAGCGCTCGCCCTGGTGCGCCCCATGCTCGGCGCGGGAGCGTCACTGGAGCTCGATCTCGACGGCTGCGAGGGGGCTGCGGTGCACGCCGATCCTATCGAGCTTCAGATTATTGTGCTGAATATTTGCACCAATGCCGTCCACGCCCTGGCCGATCGCGCCGGGCTCATCCAGGTGAAGCTCAGCGCGAGAGACTCGTTTTTTAGGATTGGCATTAGCGATACCGGCCCCGGGATCCCCGCGGACATCCAGGAACGGATCTTTGAGCCCTTCTTCACGACCAAAGCCTTGGGCAAGGGGACAGGGCTCGGATTGTCTACGGTTCGTGCCATCGTCGAGGGCCTCGGTGGGCGAATCGAACTTGAGTCCGCGGTCGGGACTGGAACTGATTTCAGTGTCCTTTTGCCGGCATGCTCCCTCGAGCCTCGCGCCTCGAGCAGACGAATGGTTGCGGCTCAGGCACAGACAAGTGCGCACGTCCTTCTCGTTGAGGACCAGCCTGAGGTGCGCCGGGCGCTCGTGCGCCAGCTCCGGCAGCTCGGTATGACGGTAACGGAAGCCGATGGGGCGCCCGCCGCACTCGAGCGGGTGGCGAGCGCCCAGTACGACGTGGTACTAAGCGATCTCAGTATGCCGGGCATGTCCGGTGTCGAGCTCGCGCGTGAGCTTGTAAAACGTGAGTTCACGGCACCGGTCGTCATCTTGACCGGCGAAGTCGTTGACGACCGCGCCGAGGCGCCTGGGCCCGTGGCACGCTACCTTCACAAGCCCGTTGGCCATGAGGAACTACGGACGGCGCTACTCGACGCCATCGCCAAACAGTGACCTCGCAGGTTCGCTCACGCAGCGAAATTTGCTTCACTGAGAGACACGTGCCGCTATGGCCGAATTCTGTCGCGCAATTCGGCTCGCAACGCAGGCACTGTTGTTACTCCACAGTAACGACCTCGCCCGATGAGCGACCGAATGTCTCGGGGTTGTACATTTCTTCGGCCTTGGCTGGCGCCGCGATGAACGTGCCTGGCGTCGTGGCGCGCACGGTGTATGTAAGGCGGTGGCTACCCTCACGCATTGAAAGAGCAAACGCTTCGCTGCGATTGTCCCGTAGGTTCTTGTAGTCCCAGCTAAAGTCATAGTCGACCTTGGCTGCGCGCTCGGAAACGGCAAGCTGTTCATTTATGCACTCGAACCCCGCGGGAAGCGGGTCGACGAGCGCGACATTGTAGCGCAGCGTTGTATTGAGGGCCTCGAGCGTCACAGCAACCTTTGCCCCAAGCCGTATCTTCCATTGCCCGTCAGCAAGTTTGGTGACATCCGCAGGGTCGTCCACGCCGGTGTACAACCTGCGCACGATGAACCCTGCATCGAGCGCAGGTAGATGGGCTTCCTTCGGCGCATACGTAACACCAACGCGGTAATACATCCGACCGCTGCCGGACTTGGCGAGGGTGATATCGTGAGTCGATCCGGGCACGAGCTTGTGCCAGTCCAGGCTCACCTCACCTAGTGAGTTGCTGCGTCCCACGAAAGCCTCCTCGGCATACCCGAGTGTGCCCAACCAGAGCTTGCCCGTATAATTCGGCGTGGACCTCTCGAACGTGTCGAAGTACCGCCGCAGCGCTTGTAAGGCGACGAGGTTCTCCTGCGTCGATTGCCAGCGCCCGTGGCGACGACTGTCGAGCACGCCGCGTGCAAGCTTAATGATAATCGATTCCTTCGGCTTTTCGAGCAAAAGGGCGTCGAGCACGAGCGCTGAGGTCTTGTTGTTCGAAACGAGCAGGAGGCGTTCGGCCTCAGCGTACGCAGTCGTAACGGTAGCAGATGACGCCGTCTCATGGGTGACGGAGAGCAGGGCGCCCAGGAGGTTAGTTCGCATTGCCTTGTAGCGCTCCTGCTTTGCCACGAGCGACAGCAACCGCGCCTTAGCGTCGACAGGGTAGGTACCGAGTGTGGTGGCTAGCGAATGCAAATGCTCGGCGCGGGGCTGCACAGAAATGCCCACCGAAGCTAGCGCCGTAAGTGCGGCGGCCGCCAGCGAGACCGTGTAAGCTTCTTGGCCGCGCATATCACGTTTCCCCACCGGTCTTGCGGCGTTCTTGCCGAGTTCGGTAAAGAGGGCAGCTGCGCGCCGGGTCACGAACTCGACGGCCCGGGTGGTCGCATTCCCAACGGCCCGCTCAGTGCCGAGCGCCTGAAGAACCTGCATCGTCACGAAGGGGTCTGATTTCATGCCGTGAAAGTAGCCCCAACCACCGTCGGGCTGCTGGTCTTCGATCAGAAGCTTAACATCGTTTCTGCGCATCGCCTCGATCTCGGCGCGATTGGCGCGTCCAGTCGTCTCGAACGCGTCCAGAATATCGTATATCGCCGTTGTCGCTAACATGCGCGACGATCGTTGCTCGGCGCACTCGTAGGGATAAGCGTAGAGGTACCAGTACGCGTCGGTCAGTGACTGAAGTTGACTCGAGGCGAGTTGCACTTCGACGCCACCGACATCATCAAAAATGTTGACTGGAACGGCAAGCTGTTCGAATTGCGGCGAATCGTCAACCGTGCCGTAGGTTGCGACTGATTCAGTGGAAGCCGGCTCGTACACAGGTACATCAACACTCGAAGCGTCCGCGAAACCATCCGAAACGGCAATTGTCTGGACCACGGTGCGGCCGCGTGCCTGGGTGGCAAAGTCGAAGCGCAACTCCGCTCGGTCTCCGGCCGGAATGGTCACGCGTTTGCCCGCGGGACCGCGCGAAACGAGGTTTGCTGCGCGGACAGCAACATCGACCGTGCGCGCCTGTGACCCCAGATTTTGTACCAAGACGGGCAAGGAAAAAATGTCACCTTGAGTCAGAAACCGTGGCGCGACGGCGCGTGCGTTGAGCTTCAGTTGGGTAACAATCGTACTTTCGGCCTTGCCAAAAAGGTGGTTCCTTGAAGTAGCCAGCGCAACGATGCGGTACCGAGTGAGGCTGTCGGGCATCTTCACGGTCAGCGTGACTCGGCCGCGTGAGTCGGTCTTAAGCAGCGGCGAAAATGCCGCGTTGGCGCGAAGGTCCTTGCGCGCGGCTACGACGCTTGAGCCAAAGGCTGAACCCGAGCCCACTCCAGCACCGTGACCGAGCGTGCCAACGCTGCCAAGACCAATCCCCTCACCGTAACCCCCTGCCCTTTCCTCGAGTTTGTAGAACGAGAAGCCCGGGCCGCCTGCAAGATCACCTCCGGAGTCTCGTACAAGGTCGAGGGTGGATTCATGGGTCGTGCCTTGTTCAACTTCGCGATAAAATTGCAACAGCGGATCAGCGTGGGAGCCTCCCGTGAGCGCGAGCACTGCTTCATCCACGACCATCAGCGCGACCTCGGCACCTGCTTCCGGCTTGCCGTTGTAATTGACCTCGGCTTCGAACGTCGCGTTCTCGCCGGGCGAGACAAGCGGACGAGTCGGGCGCGTCTTCATCTCAAGCCGTGCGCTTTGGATATCGACCGGTATGTTTAGCTCCACTGACTTGTGCGCGGGCAGCGGCTCGTTGCTTCCCGGTAGGATGTGCCGCCGCTTACCCCAGCGATCAACAACAACGTGCACATTCTGGATGTACCCTGGCTCAATTGGTAGCTCTACAGTTGAGGACGGTTGGGTTAGCTCAATGCGCCTTTGCGCAATCATCCCCTGACGCGCGAAGGTGACTACGGCAGTTGCCGGCAGCACGGTCGATCGGATTTCGAGTTTCGCCGTCTCGCCAACCCGATAGCTGGCTTTGTCCGGGACAACCGCAAAGTCCTTTGCAGCGTCGGACTTTCCGAACCAAGGGATCACGTATTGAGCGGCGTTGGAGCGACCCCGTGGATCTACGACAGTCGCGGTGGCTGTGTAGGCGATATTGACGTCGCTTCGTTTGAACTGGCAGAGAACGGCCCCAGCACCACTCCGAATGTTGCAGGTTTGGTTGTCGATCACTTCAGCGTCATCGCGGTACCGCTCGGACCCGAGTACACCCGAGATCTTGACTTGGATCGGCGCATCGCGGACGACGATTCCGTCAATGTCCGTCACGACGACTTCGAGCACGTCGCGCGACGCGGGTTGCTGGCGAATCCCGACGTAGTAGGCGCTGGGGTGCACAAGTATTGCCCGCGAGCTCGCACGAATGCTCATGCGATCGAGATCCGTAACCGTGGCGTCCACATTGAGCCGGCTGGGTCGATTCTCGGGGAGGGCACTGATGCCAAACGTTACTTCCGCCGAAGAGGCGCCCGATAGCGAGCCCGTTTTGTGCGTCGACGCGGAAGGTTCCTGCGGCTGGTAGTCATGACGGTTCTTCGTTGGCGGGTGGAAGTCGAACAAATCCCAACCGGGAGGTTCATAGGAAGCAGCCGTGAGTTTAGCATCCCATTGAATCGATGCGCCCCCAAGGCCACCACCAGAGTAGTATTTTGCATTTGCGCTCATTTCGATGCTTTCGCCCAGAATGAGCGGGGTTGCTCCCGCGTGCGAAACGTCCTCGTTCAGTGCGACAGAATACGCTGGCCTGCGGAATTCCTGGATCGAGATCGGATGGGAATGCTGTGCCCTTCTGGTTGCGAAATGAAACCAGGCGTACCCGAGGTTCACGTTTTGCGGCAGCGTAACTTCTAGGTCGAAGCCGCCCTGATCAGATAGCTTGGCCGTGCCACTTGTAACCTTGATTCCGCGCGAGTCACTGAGCGAGTATTCGACAGGTTCGCCAGCTACCGGCAGCGTGATATCCGGATTGACGCCGTTGTGCGTCCAGCGAACCCAACCCTTCACATAAGTCTTCTCACCAGGCTTATATATGAAGCGGTCGTCGGCCACGTACCAGAGGGCATTTTGCTGCCGAATCGCCGCTTGCGAGCGGATCGCCATGAATGTGGAATCTACCGCTGTGTGCGCCTCCAGTAGTGCGACCGGAAGCGGCACCCAGTCGAACGCGACGTGGCCAGTGTTGTCGCTGACCGAGGAGTTTGCGACGTTACCCTCGACAAGCAGCGACGCGGTGACGCCTGCCATCGGTTTGAGCAACCGTGAGGGCGTAATGTCGTGCACCCACCCACTGACCTTTTCGCGGTCCATGCGAGCGGACAGTGCAAGCTTGGTGACCTGAATCCACGCAATTCCTTTTCCGTCGAAGTCGCGAACTTGCCGTCCGTCTGCGGGCACTGCCGTAGCGATCGCAACGACGTGCCCAACTCCTGCGCTGCCGAGCGCAGGCCTCAGATCGACGCGAATGTTCGCGCCCCCCTTGGGACCGATAGGGTAGGACTTGTCGACGATGCTCTTGCCGGGCGGCGTTGCGCGTGTGCCGGCCTCGTATTCTTGGTAGGCGAAGTAGTCCTGAGGCTGAACTTGAAATAGCTGAATTCGCACCGACGCGACCGCCTCGGCATTGACGACCCACTGCGGAATTTGGAATCGTGGATCGAGCACGTATAGACCCGTCGGCGCGCTGAAACTTGGAGCAAACCGCCGCGGACGGGTAGTGAACGATGGCCGTTGGTATACAAGCAGTGATTGGCCGTACACGTCAACCAGACCCTCCCCGATGGCAATTGCGTACGTGTGCCCAACCTTCACTGGGACCGTCAACTCGACGCTACTGCGGCCGCTCAGACTCACGTCTTGAAACGCTTCGCCTTCGATCTGTACCTTGCTGGAGCGAAATGATTGCGTATCGATCGGATTGCTGAAGCTCACGCGAAGCCAGCCGCTCGCCGAACAGAACGCCCCGGCAATACGTGGTGCCCCAAGGTCATCGCAGGCCACGCCTTCTACGGTGAAGGACGGAACAATGGCGAACTCGGTGGCACTTTCACGCGTTGCGACGCGCGGGCCTTCTTTCGAGGGCGCACCCTTGCTAAGCACCACACGGATCGAGGTTCCTGCAGCCCACTGGGTTTCTGGGGCAAGAAACAGTGAGTGCGCTCCGGGTGAACTATCACCCGGGACGATGGCGGGGTTTTTCTGCCAGAGGCCTTCGGCCGTGGACAACGAGATGGGTTTGAACCCCAGTTGCCGGCCCTTTTCGGTGACCACGTGCAAATAAGGCAGAAGCGCATTCGCGTCGATGTCTTGGTCAAATTCTATGGCAATCGCCGAATCCGGACGCAACGCCACTGCGCCCGGATACTTGCCTACAATTTCGACCGCGCTCGTGGCAAACTTGACGCTGACGCCAGAGGCAAGTGTCGCACCGCTGAGCGCACGCGTTCCAGTGGGCACTGTCACGACGAATTCTGTCGCAGCCGGAAGCCGTGCATTCGAAGCGGTGAACGTAAGCAAACGCGTGTCAACCCAGCGCCAAGTCCCGGCAACCGCCGGCATTATTGTCGCTGGCGCCGTGTCGGCAATTCCAACCCGAGCAACTTCGACCATCGGCTCGTCGAAGCGCACCCGTACGACGGATTCCTGTCGTACGTCACCTTCAGGCGCAATTTGGGGCGGGATTAGGCGAGAGCTCACCTTTGGTCGTTGGATAGGTGCATCGCCAACTGGTTTGCCGATTGCAGTGACGAACGCTATCGGCTGCGCGAACCCCGCCCGAGGCGGTGCAGCCGTTGGAACGCGCATGGTCGGCGACTTGGTGTTCTGCGCGGACAGAGTAGGAAGTGGCTCGAGGCGCTTCAGTAACGCGACCGTTTCGCTCGCCGGCAGCTGCGTGACAACTGCTTTGGCTCTGGCGACTTTCGAATTGGGAAACCCTACGGTAATGGCACCCTCGCTGTCAGCCTTATCGATTTTAACATGAGGGCGCGCCAAACTTGACGCACCTGAGCCTGTCGCTGCTACCTCCGACAAAACAGGTAGGCTCCCGCCTGGCTTGGCTGCTGCCCAGGGCAAGCCTCGCCGTCCCGGGGCCAGCAAACCAACAATCCCGATGCAAGTCAGCGCAACGAGGCCTTTGAGGCTCATGGCGGGTTGACACCGATGATGCGGGAATGGTTCCAGGTGTTCGTGAGAGATTTCATTTTCCCCTATTGCGCCTCAGAAACACTCAAGGCCGGCGGTCCGCATTCCGGAAGGCGTCTCGCAGCGACCAAGGTAACCGCTGCATCGTTAGCTGGTATCGCCGACCGCAGGGGATATGGTCCTATACGCAATCTAGCCGTTCCCTCGAAGACTTGGTACTGATCTCGTGTTCCGCTAGGAGCATGAAGGCCTACAGCCAAGGCCCCCCTCGATGGAGCTCTTCAGGTCGCCCAGCGACGAGCGTCCGTCTGGGCACCCCTGCTCCCATCAACCTGCGGTCGCCAGGATCCATGTAGACCTTGCCGGTGGCGACCAGGCAATCATTGGGTACGAACGCCCCATTTGATGCGTCCTCATCGTGGCACGCTGTCGTGACCAGTCACCCGAGTGTGCCCCAGCACAGCCCCAAAGCTCGAACCTCCTTCACGGACAACGTCTACCACATATGCCCCGCCGCAACGCGCGCCGATCCAGACGTTGGGGCATGAGCGTTCAACTGCTTGTCCTGCACGTTGCCGGCACGGCGCATCCCTCGATGCACGCAGAAAGTGCGCAGCTGTAGGAATGCGCTGTTAGCTGAATTTACTCGCACTTCCAAATTCGTGGGCGCGAACGCCAATCCGAATGGCGATAGTCATCAATTTCATTTCGGTCGGGACTACTATGTCAAACGCTACCGGAGGCAATTAGCCCGCATGCTTGTTGAAGGATCCCCCTGCGCCACGGACACACCTGAACTAGATACCGGCGTTGCGCCAGAGTCCAGCGAGGGAATCGTTCCACTGGAACCCAATTCAACTCAGATTCCACAACCGGCGTTGGCAACATTCATCGAACTTCTTCCTGATATCACCCTGTTGGTTAGGCCGACGGACACTCGGATCATTGGAGCCAATAGAGCCGCCGTAGCTGCCTACGGTTACGCGCATGCGGAATTGCTTTCGTTGTCGATCCTCCAGCTGCGTGCGGCGGAGACGGTTGCCCTCACAGGTGCCGAGCTGGCCAAGGCCGACAGCGAGGGCATTCGCTTTGAAACGGTGCATCGGCGCAAAGACGGAACCCACTTCGAGGTGGAGGTAAGCAGTCGCGGGTTGTTCGACGGCCAGAATCGTGCACCGCCAAGCGCCATTCGTGACGTGTCTGAGAGGTACCGCGCACAAGCCGCCCTCCGCACGGAAAACTCCGCGCGCCGCCGTGCCTTGGCTGCATTGGCGGATAGCGAGAGCCGCTACCGCATGCTCTTCAATGCGCTGCCCGAAGGTGTCATGGAGCTTGACACCGATGGTCGCATCGAGCGATGCGAATCACGCTCAAGCGCGAATGTATGGCTGCACAAGCCCCGACGCGATGACAGGTTGCGTCGCAGTTGCTTGGGTCGTTCCATCCGAACGAACGGCATTTGGGGCCTTGCTCGCCTCGGCCTGTGATTCCCCATTGGACGTCGCGAATGGCTTTCACCTCGTTCGTCAGGACGGCAGCGGTCTGGTCGGGGACGTTGTGGTGCAAACGATTCGCAATTTAGAGGCCTTGGTCACCGGGTTCATTTGCACAACGCGTGACGTATCGGAGCGCCACCGGGCACTTGACGGCCTCAGGCCGGCCGAATTCAATCTGACGTTTTTCAAGACAGCAATCGATCGCTCGCCTTCAGCAGCTTACTGGCTCGACAGTTCGGGGGGATGCGTCTACGTCAATGATTCGGCGTGCCGCACCTTGGGGTACTCGCGCGATGAGCTTCAACGATTGACAATGATCGACATCGCCCGAGGCTCCAGCAGTTTGTGGGACAGAATATTCGCGTCGATCAAGAACCAAGGCTCGAACACGCTGCAATCGAAGCACTATTGCAAGGATGGCAGCACGGTCGACGTCGAGATAACTTCGCATTACCTAAAGTACGGCGAGACCGATTACTGCATCGGATTCGCAACAGACATCGGTGACAGGCTCCGAGCGCAGCGGGAGCCGACCAACTGCAGCAACAATTCAACCAAGCACAGAAGATGGAGTCGGTAGGGCGCCTAGCGGGCGGTGTGGCTCACGACTTTAACAACCTACTTACGGTTATCAACCTGAACGCGCAAAACGTGCTCGACAACATCCGAAGCGAATGCCGTTGTCGCGACGATCTCGAAGAAATCGCCAACGCAACGACGCGCGCGGCGGCCCTCACTCGCCAACTCTTGACATTTGCTCGAAAGCAGGCAATCGCACCCAGAATACTTAACTTGAACGAAGCGGTCGAGGGCACGCTCAAGATGCTTTCCCGACTCCTCGGAGAAAACCTTACGCTTGAATGGCTCCCAGCGACTGACGTGTGGCCGGTCAAGATGGATCCCTCCCAACTTGACCAACTACTAGCAAACCTATGTGTCAACGCTCGCGATGCGATAAGTGACGTTGGAAGTGTGGTGATTCGCACGTCCAATCGGCACATTGACGCCGCTGAGTGCCAAACCAACTTGGCGTTAGCCGAGGGTGACTTTGCCGTCCTTGCTGTTAGTGACAATGGTTGCGGGATGGATGCAAGCATGCTTCCCAGCATATTTGAGCCATTCTTTACCACGAAGCCCGAAGGCAAGGGCACCGGGCTCGGGCTTGCCACCGTGTACGGTATCGTAAAACAAAATGCGGGCTTCATCGACGTTTCAACCGAGGTTGGCACAGGAACTGATTTCTCGATTTACCTGCCGAAGTGCACCGACAAGGCAGCTACCATTCGAGTCGTGAGTCCGTCACGCCGCCCAGATTTGGCGAACGAAACGATTATGGTCGTAGAAGACGAACCCGTCATTCTCAAGTTAGTGACACAAATGTTGAAGAACAAGGGCTACGCCGTGCTCCCGATGGAATCTCCCCGCGCGGCGCTACAGGCAGCCGCCGAACACGAGGGGGCCATCCATTTGTTACTCACAGACGTCATTCTGCCAGTCATGAACGGGCAGGAACTATCAGCGCAAATTTGCCAACTGCGCCCCCAGATCCGCTGCCTATTCATGTCCGGATACAGTGCCGACATTGTCGCTTACCACGGCGTGCTTGAGCCAACCGTCTCGTACATTCAGAAGCCGTTTTCAGTGGATGAACTCGTCGCGAAGGTGAGAGATACTTTGGATGCGTGAGGCAACTCGAGGGAGGCTTTGCGCCTGCGGAGCAAGGCACGCGTCGTTGGACGGGTGGGAATGGCTCCCGCCCTTCTCTAATCGCGAGCTTGCCGAGGGGCTCAGTGAAGAAGACGTCATCAATGTCATCCATCCCGAGTTCAAAGATTGTCCGACATCGATAAGCTGGGGCTTGTCTGACTCGTGCTACCCAATGTGTTCGACCTACCCGATTGGACAGATCGAAGATTAGTTGAGCCATCGTTGATGGGTACGAGACACATAGTGTGTGCAATGCGCGCTACTTTTTTTGGGTTCTTGGTCGTCGCGTGGGGCTGCGGGGGCGGGCCGGGCAATACGGTATCTTCGAGCGGTGCCACCACCGGGACTGGTGGGGCCCTAACGAATGACGCTTCAGGAGGGGTCAGCACCGCACGGATTTTCACCGGTGGCGTACCTGCGAACAGCACGAGCGCCGCCCTCGGTGGGACTGCTGGCGCAACGGAAGGATTGGCCAACACGGGTGGGGTAGTGACGAGCAGTGGTGGGCGCGGTGCCATTGGAGGAGCGCTGATATCCGGGGGCTCCTCTCCCCTAGGTGGCGCGCCATCGAGCGGCGGCGCATCCTCGAAGTCAGGTTCGTCCTCGGTAGGAGGCGCATCCACGACCGGCGGCGCCACATCGCAAGGGGGTTCATTGTCGACCGGCGGCTCAACGGCAAAGGGCGGAGCGTCATCGATCGGTGGCTCAGCGGCGAGGACGGGCGGAACCTCCTCGAGTGGAGGGTCATTGTCGAGTGGCGGCGCGTCGTCGAAAGGCGGCGCCACCATCAGCACGACACCGCTCGCCAACTTCGTGCGCACTCTAGGACCGATCGCCCTCAGCGGCATTAGTAACGCGTCTGGGGTCGCGTGGAAGCCCGAGACCAATACATTTTTCATCGTGTCCAATGGGACGCACGCTCTCTATGAGTACTCCGCCGATTTCAAGACTCAGCTCCGAACTGTTTCGCTGAACAATGGCGGGACGGATACTGAAGACGTCGTCTATCTCGGTTCCAATCGCTTTGGTGTGGTCGACGAAGAGAATGAAGCCTACGTGGTGTCGATCCCCGACGGCGCGACAAGCGCAAACATGTCCGCTGCCGACACGGAGCACTACGTAGTAAGCACTCCACCGGCGACGACCAACCGCGGGTTTGAAGGAATCACATTTCGCCCCAGGGCGGGCACTTCCGGTCAATTTATCGTATGCCAGGAAGGAGGTGTTACCGGCACCCCGATCAGAGTTTTATTGTTCGAGCAACACGCGAGCAGTGGAACCTTCAGCTATTCGGATGGAACACTCGTCGTCCAGGAGCCGTGGAACGCGCTGAGCAAACTTGGTTCCGTGGCGACCGATCTTGCAGCTGTCTGCTTCGACGCAGCCAACTCGACACTTTTGGTACTGAGCCAAGAAAGCAGTCGGCTCCTACGCGTGGTACCGGAGACCGGTGCCATCCTCGACCAGCGTGATCTCAGCGGTTCGCCTCAATACGAGGGAGTCACCCTCGCTGACGGCGGGCGGCTAGTGCTCGTCAGCGAACCAAACTGGGTGGAAGTATACCAGTCGAACTAAATCTTGAATTGGGATCCCGACAGCGTTCAGTTTGCCGCCCGCGCAGCGCGAGGCAAACACGATAGTTTACTTAGGCAATTGCGCAAATATCCCGTTCACTCGTACGCCGGTCGCCGGATCTTTCGCTCAAAGTGCCCTCAAGGTGTACGGACAGAGCGTTGAATCAGCGCAAAGCGGACTCTGACTCGCAGGGCCCGGCATGCAGTCGACCCACTCCGTGCATGTGGACGCTTGTTCGCAGCCGCAACCGCATGCGTCGCTAAAACCCTTGGTGTTTACCGGGCAAACGCTCAGCGAACTTCTGCAGGAGGTCGTGTCGGCGAAACGATAACGACGGCCAAAATCCGAAGCCCGCTGGCACGCCATGTTTAGCTTTTGACAGACAAATCTCGCGCCGCAATCGACAACACTATAACAGGGGGATGGGAGGTTGTCGTCGGGCGTGCAGGCAGTGGTAGTAGCGGAATATCCCGGAGCGCAAGGTGGCGCTGAGCAGGCGCCGCCTACAACTTCTGTCGAGACGTAGCCCCAGGTGAACCCCCCAAGCCCCAGCGTTCCGCCTGCGCTGGCAGTGGCCCCGCTTCCACCGGAAGCAGCGCCGCCGGCATTGGCGCCGCCGACACTTGCCCCGCCGATACTGTGAGCGCAGTAGATGGCAGGGCTGCAGCAAATGGCCGGCACGGCGTAGCATTCGGCTCCAACCGGGCAACTCGCGCTACTTCCGAGATCGGCGTCCCCGTCGCGACAATACGGTCGCGAGTTGCAGCAGGGAGTGCCCGTGGTGCTGTTGCCGCCACGACTTATTGCGCCACCGCTGCCCCATGCTCCGCCGCTCGTCGCCACGGTTGAAACCGTGCCGCCCTGATTTAGGTTGTTCGAGTCGGTTGCTCCACCACAGGCGAGCAGGGTCGTGATTGCGATGGCAAACCCAAAGGAACGGTCCAAGATCGGAAGCGGCATGCGAACGTGTCTCCTCTGATGTGGAAAGCAATTGGCGTACCGCGTTTCGCGTTTGGCTGATTGGGCTGAAATCGGCGCGGGCTTGGGACCTGGCGGCACGTCGCATTGTGCCAGTTGTGCCACCGACGCTCACAGTATCGCGATCGACGACGCGACCAGACGGAAAACCGAGTGAAGCAGTCCGACGTCCGTGGACGGACGCGGGCTCAGGTGGAGAAGTAGGTGTCCGCACCCGGCTCTCAGGCTTGACTTGTGCGTCGATCCTGAGCTCTCTGCCAATTCTCCGGTTCTTCCGCGGGAAACTCGCAGCAAACCAACTGTCACACAGCGGCTGTGCCTATCGTGAACCTGCCGACGTTTCTGGTTGGAGCGACGCGGGCAAGACCAGGGACGCAAGCCATTGATTTACGGGGCTTGATTTCTATACCATGAAGACTCGCGGATGGCTGTCTGCTGCTCGTCCGTGGAACGACAAGATGTCGTTCGCAACCTGCCCAAGGAGTTTCCATGATGGAATACCTAACGCTGTTGGCTTGGATCGTGGGGATGTATGAGCTTCAGGGTGTCTCTCAGACTCACCCTGATCCCTCGATCTATCGTGTCGAATATCGAATTGCCGCCGGCGCGAACCCACTCAATCGGTTCTCGATCACGCACGTGCGAAGTCGGACCGGTCTCTTACACGAAAAGCCACCTGTAGTACTGCTCTCTCCGTTTCTGCTACCAGGCTCCTTCTACGAGGTGACCGAGACCGGAAGCTACCTTGGTTCGGCTGCAGGAAAACTCGCGTCAGACGGGTACGACGTGTGGCTCGTCGATGAAAGGCGCACAGGTGCCGCCCCGGGCACTTGCGAACAGGGCTTGGTCGATTGTAGTGTCATGGCAGAGTGGGACTTTGACACATTGGCGACTGATGGGCAGCTCGCGTTGGCAATGGCACGCGCAATGCATCCCACGATGAAACCGGTGGTGGGGGGCTTCAGTGCCGGAGCTAATGCGGCGTTGGCACTGGTCAATCGTGCGCCGCATGCCGTCGCGGGCGCATTTCTCTACGAGGGAACATTTCACACGACGGATCCAGCAATCGTGAACCACAATTTACCCATTTGCGGGCAGCTTGAAGCGGCACTCGACGCCGGTAATGTTTACGATCCCGGTGCGCAACTGTACGGACCAATTCTTCACCTCGCTGCAACGGATCCAAACGGGAACTCGCCCTTTGCGGTCTTCCCGCCAGGGACTACGAACCAACAAGCGATGCTCTACGTGTTTTCGGCGCCTCCCCCAGCAGGTGCCCTATCGCCCGCGCCCGGTTTCGTGCGTTGCATCGCCGACTTCGCCGCGCAGAGATTCGTTTACACGAACCCCACAAGGCTCTTTCAAGTGGGACCGAAGTTCGACAATTATGCACCACTACCGGCGATGAGGGATCTGGCGTGTGGGCTCGCTGGTTTGGACGACCGGCACTTCGACAACGTCAACGCGTTTCACGGGGACGTGCTCGTCTTCGTGGAGGGCACCGGGTTTGGTCAAGCGATGTTCGATACGGCAGATCTCTTCACTCGGGCCAGAAGCATTGCGATCGAGCATCATCCCGAATGGGGCGAAGCCGATCCGTACTTCCACGTTGCCTGGCAGCAGGCATTCTACGAACCGCTCAGGAATTGGCTCGAAGGCGTGAAGTTCTAGGACTTCATGCGAGGGCTGGGGGCGTGATTCTCGATTGTGACGCCCCCAGTTCCAGACGCGAGGTGGACGCAGTTCGCGAAGCGTCAAAACTCGTTGCCGCATGACAGCGACGCCAGAGTTGTTCGAGAGTCCCCATCCGCCAACCACCACATGGTGACGCTTTGAATCGCCCAGCGCGTGAAAACTTGACCCGGTGCCGTTTCCTGATGCGAGGTCAGAATCGCAGGGCGAAGCACTCGCGCTCTATCAGAATCAACTGCTTACACACTTGGACATTTCATTTTTGCAGGGTGTTCCAGTACCGCGGCAATCATTGTAATTGCAGAAACTGGGATAGCTGCGATTCCTCTGGACAACATACATGGAGGTCCGGTATGGGGCTCCGGCTGGCGATTCACAGCCAGTCTTTTACGTCGTGTCCAGTGAGTGCGTGCAACCGCGATACTGGACAGAGCGACAACAAGTCCTTTCGTGACTCGGTTTCCGGGGGGGAGCAGCGCTCGATACTTGCTCCAAGGTTTGTTTATGGCCCCAGAAGAATCCGATGTCGTTAGTCCGTGCGTGGATGAAGATGATGCTCGTGTGTCATATGTGCGCGATCTCATGCCCTTCGGAAGCGATCTTGGGGCGGTCGCTGTCCCGCGATTAAGACCGGTAAGAACATTCGACGACGATGGTCCTCAGTCGGGACCTCAGCTGCGCGCCGCAGACAGCATCGTTACGGCACTGGTTGACATGGGAGTCGACACGTTCTTTGGCGTTCCGGGCGGGCCAGTTTCGCCAATATTTGATGCGATTTTGAACTGCTCTCGAGCGCGACTGATTGAATCGCGACACGAAACCGGCTCTGCATTCGCTGCCGCAGGCTACTACCGGGCGAGTGGTTGCGTGCCTTGCGTGGTCGTAACAGCGGGGCCCGGTGCAACCAACGTCGTTACTGGCGTCGTGTCTGCACACCTCGAACAGGTGCCGATGCTCGTGATCAGCGGTGACGTCGCTTGGGCTGCTGAAGGGGGCAAGTTGCTCCAGGACTCGGGGCCCGATGGAATCGACATCGAGGGGATGCTGCGCCGAGTCACCCGCGCCACTGTCCGCGTAGCCCAGGCGAAATCCGCGGCGTCCTTTGCCATGGCGGCCCTTCAGGCAGCCATAAACCCCGAGCATCCGGGCCCGGCGCTTTTGGTCGTACCGATTCAGCGCGCTGCGGAGACCGCGCCTTGCCCCCGTTTCATCACCGCAGGCGCCGCCGTCCGAGTAGCACCGGACGCGACCGAAGTCCTTTCGATTTGCACCAGGCTGGCGCAAGCCAAGCGTCCGCTCATCGTCGTGGGGGCTGGTGCACGGCCGTACGCAGCTAAACTGCAGCGCCTCGCTGACGTGTTCGATGTTCCAATTGTTACGACCCCGCGAGCGAAAGGCATGATAAGTGAGCGTCACCCGCTCTCGCTGCGTCACGGTGGCCTCGCGGCATCTTGCTGGGCGCGCGAGTACTGCTCGCGTGGCGTGGACGTGGCCCTGGTTCTCGGGACCGATCTCGATGACTGCTCAGTCGGCCCGACCCGCTACGTTCTCGATAATGGTGAACTAATCCATGTGGACAACAATGCCACGGTTTTCAATCGGAACTTGCCAACGTCGCTCGGTGTCGTTGCGGATATTGGCGATTTCCTCGAATGTATGCGGACCGCAATCATCCAGGCAGGGCTCTGCCACGGAACCATTGGCCGCGAACTTCGACAGATTCGGCAGTCGTCGCCCTACGATAGTCCGAACTTCGCCAACGACTCGAGCACGATCATCACTCCGAGCCGTGCGCTGGCCGATCTACAGAAGTCGATGGGAGACGAGGCGCGCTTCGTGTCCGATATTGGCGAGCACATGCTGTTTGCCTTGCATTACCTAACCGCAACGGGCCCGGATCAATTTGTTATTCACTTGGGCCTTGGCAGCATGGGTTCTGGGATTTGTTCGGCAGTCGGCCTGGCTCTGGGCAAACCCAGTACTAAAGTCGCCTGCATTTGCGGCGATGGCGGGATGCAGATGGCGGGCATGGAGGTCATCGTTGCCTTGAAGGAACGATTGCCCGTGCTCTTCGCCGTGTTCAATGACGCCCGCTACAACATGGTCTACCACGGCTATCGTCAAGTGTTCGGGCGCGAGGCATCCTTCGATACCCCGTGGATCGATTTTGCCGGCTGGGCCAAGGCGCTGCAAGTGCCGTCAGCGAGGATCAATCACCCCGGTGAAATTACGCCGAATCTCGTGAGCGCACTCCTAGCAAATGGTCCGGCTGTCCTAGACATCAGAATCGATCGCACTCTGCGCGTGGCAGGCGGTGGGCGAAACGAGTCGCTAGAACGCATGACTCAGTTGGCAGAGACGTCCGGTACGACGTCGAGCCCACAGCGGAAGGGTTAGTCGATGTACGCAAGGATCACCGGACTCGGCCAGTGGCTGCCCGATCAAATCCGGACCAACGCTGCGTGGCCATCGGATTTTGCGCGCGTCGCGAGTGCGTCGGAACAGCGAGAACTCGTCGACGTCGAGCAATGGGCAACCTGTCGCGCCGACGAGCTCACCCTCGAATACATGGCAAGTGAGGCCCAGGACCCATTTCTCGGCTCCAAGCTACGTCGGGTTGCAGATGACTCCATGACGTCGCCCGAAGCCGAGGCTATTGCTGCCAAAGCAGCATTGGCAGAGGCGGGCGTCTCTCCACGTGATGTGGACGTCATTATGTCTTGGGCTGCCGTGCCTGAGCGCATTGCGCCTCCGAGTGCGCCGAAGGTCGCTCATCTGATCAGTGCCAATCGAGCCTATGCGATTGGCATGGACGCTGCTTGCGCTACACTCATTGCGCAAATCGAGTTCGCTACGGCCCTCATCGAATCCGGTCGCGCCCGTCACGTATTGCTCACACAGAGCCATCTCATGACTCGGGTCTTCAAGCCTATTCATCCGGCGTCCCCGGCCGTTGGCGACGCAGCGACTGCATTGGTCGTATCCGCCAGCGAAGAGCCATCGGTTCAGAAGACAGTTGCTCGTTCGGACGGTGCCTTCTATCGAGCCGTGACCTGGACCCGCGGTTCCGAGGAAGATTTGCCCTGGTGGCAAGCCGGCTCGGAATTCTACCTTGGCAGTCGAGACAAGGCGGGGATCCGCGAGCTGGTTCGTTCGACAGTGCGGCTTGCGGTAGAAGTGCTGCACGAGCTCGCCGTTGTCAGTGGTGTTGGCGTGGCGGACTTCGAAGTGCTCGCCACGATGCAGCCACGGCGATGGATCCCGCGAGCCATCGTCGAGGCTCTTGGCACGCGGACAGCCGCCCCCAGCACGTTTGACCAGCTTGCGCACCTGGGCGGTTGTGGCGTCGTCGTGAACCTCATGGAAGCGCGCAAGTGCGGCCTCCTGAAGCCTGGCACCGCTGTGGTGCTCTATGCGCAAGGTGCTGGATTTACTCGCGCAGCTACCCTCGTCCGCTGGTAAGATACCCATTCGCTGCACACCCCGATGGACGATCTATCTTCGCCTCAGCTCATTGTCCTGTCTCGGCCAGGCACTCCACTCGATTGGATCGTAGCGGCCGTTGAAGAGAGGTTCTCGGAGTTGCCGGAACCGATGGTTTTCAAAGAATGGTCCGGGGAAATCCGCGAGGCTTGTCGCAGTATACGTAGTGAACGCGGGCGAATACCGCTCGGTGTCATTGTGGCTGACGAGGCTGACGGGTGGATGGCTATCGAAGCGGGCGCGGACGAAACCATTCTTGAAACCGCTCTTTCGCAAGCGGCTGCATTGGCTTTCGTCGATCGAATCGTACTTCGAGCCCGCCTTCGCCGTGAGCAGGAACATCTTAGTGCAAACTACGTACACTCAGAAAAACTCGTTGCGCTAGGGACGCTGGTGGCGGGAGTCGCCCACGAAGTAAACAATCCGCTGACGTCCCTCATGCTTTCGGCGGAGGGGCTCAAGCTCCGCGTTGCTCCGCTGTGCAATGCTATGGCTGCTGTCGAGAAATTGGCAATCAAACGCCGGCCGGCATCGCACGATGACTTGTTGCAAGTGCTGCAACTCGGGCGCACCGGCGCGCAAATGACCGAAACGCGCGAGCTTCTGGCCGAGGTAGAAACCTCAGCTCAGACAATCGCACGCGTAGTACGCGACCTCAAGCTTTTTGCCCGCCCTGATGACGATGCCGTTGCAGAAGTTCTCGAGGTACGGCCGCTACTCGATCAAGTCTTAAGAATCGTCGGTCGACAGATCCGTACTCACGCACTCGTTGAGCTGGACTGCGAACAGGACTTGCCGCCAATTGTGGCCCCGAGTTCGCGGTTGGCCCAGGTCTTCACCAATATCCTACTGAACGCCGCGCACGCCGTTGCAGAAATTGAACGCCCGACTCACCGCATTCGCATCTCCGTGCGGGCCGACGAAGAAGCAGTAGCAATTTCGATATCCGACACGGGTCCCGGCATCTCTCCAAGGGTCGTATCGCGCATTTTCGATCCATTCTTCACCACCAAGCGGCAAGGGGTCGGCACGGGCCTCGGCCTGTCTATTTCGCGCTCCATTTTGCGCCAGCTCGGCGGAGATCTACTTGTTGAATCAGTGCATGGGGACGGTGCGACGTTTATTGCTCTCATTCCGCTACCGGACCGACGCTCAATCTACGAGGCGCACCGGCGCTCCTCGGGAACGCAGAAAGTGAGCCCGAGCCCAGTTGCTCGCCGGCGGGTCCTCATCGTCGATTCGGACGACCATGTGCTGCGGGCGGTCGCTCGCGCCATCGACATTCATTACGACGTGCTTTTGGCGCGCGACGAGCAAGAGGCAATCGAACTTTTAGCATCGGGCTCGAAAGTAGATGTCGTCGTGGCGGATGCAACGCAACCTGATTTGTCTGGCATCGCGCTCAGGAACTGGCTGAAGAGCGAGGGTAATCCACTGCACGACAGAACTATCCTCATGACGCCAGAAGCCGCTTCGAGTCACGAAGGGCTCGGCCGGGCAGGCTGCGTTGTGCTGCGCAAGCCCGTGTCACGTAGCGAGATTTTGGCAGCTCTCAGCGACCTCTGTGGCCATGGCGACAGAGCGATTGCCTAGTCTTCCCCAGTGCACGGTTTACCAGGTGATGAGGGTCGACCCGTTGAAGCGGTCATCTAGCCGCGTTTCCACCGTCGCTACCAGATTGCACGCGTCGAAGGTGCCGACGGCAGCTCCAGCAATTGCAGACTCGATCCACAGGTACTCGCCGCGGTAGAGCGTTTCGATGTGCCTTGGACCGCGCGAGACGATCGACCACTCGCCGTAGCTCATTGCCTGACGACGCGCTGCCATTGCCTGTTCAGTCAGTCGAATCGGATCCTTTGCCAGAATTCTAAAGAGCGCGCGCCCCAGGATGGTTGAGGCGAAAGTGGTCGAATTCAGTCGCATAGCATGATGCATCCCTTGATGGAGCTCCGACGGCGAGGAGATGATGGCGCCCGCGACAGCCACACGGAGCATGTAGCTAGTGAGTGGATAGTACGAGAGCATGCTCCAGCGGTCGTCAGGGAAATACTCCCGATATTCCTCCAGCTTGTCTGACTGTCTGAGTACGCCCAACATCGCTTTGTACCATAGTCCCCGCACCTGCGCTGACGGTGGTACACAGCGGACGCGCTCCTCAATATCGCAATGCGGTGCGACGAGCTTCCACGCGCGGCTGTCGTCAGTTGCTGACACAGCCTGCGAATATACAGCAAATCCAATTGCAAATTGCCAGGGCGATACGAGCGGTGGGATCCGCCCGCATCGTGTGGGGAACCACGGCCCCGTTTTCGAGACAGAAGCAACTTGGCTCTTTGGCCAGCCCACAGGTACCTACGTACTGCGATCCATTAGCGCGACGAACGCCGGGATAAAGTTGGAATTCCGCTGGCGCACACCATAAGACTAGACTTGGCGGGTCACGCATGAGCACGCCGAAGCAGCCCCAGTCAGCACGTTCAGCAAAGCGAACCAAGACTCGCCCGGCACAGCCAACGCCCTATGTCGCGCTGCTTCGCGGCATCAACGTTGGGGGCAACAAGAAGGTGCCCATGGCCGAGTTGCGCAGTCTCGGCATGCAACTCGGCCTGCTTCGCGTCGAAACCTATATTCAGAGCGGCAATCTCGTATTTTTGAGCGCGATGACGCAAGTTGCCGTTGAAAAAGCGCTCGAGCAAGCCATTCTGGACCACTTCGCGTTCAGCGTAGAGGTCGTGGTCCGCAGCGCAACCGAATGGTGGCACTATTCTGCGCGCAGCCCATTCCCAGACGCGCAGCAATCGCACCCGAACCACTTGCTGCTCGGCTTGTCAAAGCATCCGGTCAAGCCCGGTGCTGCCAAAGCTCTACGCCCTTACATTGCACTTACCGAGCGGGTTCATGTGTTAGACGATGCGATTTGGCTCGACTACGCGGCGGCGATGGCCCAATCGAGGCTTAACCCTAACGTATTGGACCGGTGTATTGGATCCACCGTGACCGCACGTAACTGGAGCACCGTGCAGAAGATTGCGGAGATGCTCAGAGCGCTCGAGGCGGGCTAATTAGTGACCGCCCATCTTCCAGTCGGGAGCCGAAACGCGTGATTTTTGGGCAGCGCAGTCGACCGGCGTCAGTGCAACGGCAAGCGCGCCGGTCGTCGTTCCGGTTCGGCCACAAACTCACGCTCCGAACAGTCCACTTCTGGCGCGATGAAGTGGCTTGGGTGAGCGACCGAATGACGTCGAAGTGGCTGCTGCCGTCGCGATTCACGGGTGCGCTGCGCATCGTCCAGCCGTAAGGAAATGGGACGACTGTCGGGCCCGCAATCTAACCTGAGCCATTTCGTCAGGTTTGCGGCACAGTAGCTGCGACACGTGTTGCCTCAACAGCCGCCGGAGGATGCGATGGAATCTTCGAACAGAACCCGCTTAGTCGTCGTTGTTTTGAGTACCGCCACTATGGGTGTCGTTGCCTGCGGCAGCGATACAACCGACACGGTTGAAGGAGCGGGCGGCAACGGTGGAACGGCCGTGGCGACGACTGGGGGAACGACCGCGACCGGAAACATGAACCAGGGCGGTGTCATCGCGAGCGCTGGTGGGGCAGGAAACACCCGCGGAGGTAACGCAGCCACCAACACGGGCGGTCGCAACAACTCCATGGGCGGTTTGGCAATGGCAGGGTTTCCGTCCATCGACCGCAGCTGCATGCAGGGCAGTACCTGTACGGCAGATTGTAGCGCCGCCTGCCCTGGAAGTGCGACCACGAACTATACGTGTAGCTGCACCAATGGCGCCTTAGCCTGTGACCTAACGGTTTGTATGGGGGCGATCTCTACCGGCAATTGTCCGAGTGGCACGCAGGCTGGCAACGACTGCGCCGGTGCCACGGCCACGCCCTGCACTCCAACAAGTGGCGGTACCATGTGCGTTTGCAACCCGCTGTCGAGCCAGTGGACGTGCTTCTAATTCCCGTCCTGTGCCAAAACTCGTCCGCGGCCAATTCAGGCTACCGCGCAGTGGTAGAAGTTGAGAACCCCGCCAAGCCTTTTCCGGCAGCGAACAGGTCCATCGCTGTTGCTATTGGCGACTCTTCGATCAATCGGTTCCCGATCCCCTGACGGTTTCGCTCCCGGTGGGCAACAACGGGGTCGTTTGCGCGACGCAAAAGCCAAGAGAAACTCTGGCAAAAAGGCCTGCCACTTTGAAGTCGTGAGCAAGCATGCCGCGCCGACGCTTTCAGCTGCTGCGTCGTCTTCGTGATGATCTGAGGAAGAACAACCCAAGCGCTCCAAACACCGCCAGTGGCCTTGCTGGCAATTGTTCGCCAGCAACGTTGCAACTGCAGCCCGCATTGTCACCCGTCGCAACTGCCGAGTTGGCCAGGCTTGAAGTGCCTGGCAGGCCGCCAGACGCTTGGCCTCCGCCAACTGCAACTGCAGTTATCCCGCCGAATCCATTTTGACCACCAGAACCTTTGCCGCCACTGACGTTCGCAATTCCTCCCGCTGATGGGGTACCACCAGTATTGGCGCTGCGGGTCGATCCTCCCGTGTTGGAAGTACTGGTCATTCCACCCGTGGCTTTGGTCCCGCCCACGGCAGTTACCCCACCTGTCGTTGCCGCAGCGCCAGCCGACGCGGTATCGCCACCGGTCGCCTTGTAACCACCTAAGCTCGAAATACCGCCGGTTGCTTTTGTACCACCCGCTCCCGTCGTTGCACCTGAGCCTGCGGCGCCGCCGCTTGTCGACGTGCTGCCAGTGCCGCCAGTTCCAGCACTCACACTGCCCGAGCCTGTGAATTGCCAATGGTTGAAGTTGAAGGCACTGCCCGCGAACACGAAAAATAGGTCCTTTGTGCCGGAAGCACCGCTAATCGCACAGGTCGAATCGGCCCAAGTCTGATTGCCCCCAGTGGCTGGAACGGTACAGGTCCCTACGAGCGTGCCAGTCTGACTGCCGAGGCGGATCTGGATACTTCCGCCGCTTGCTGTCGCGGCTACCCTCGCAGTAAACGAGGTTGCACCCGTACCAAAGTCGACGTTCTTCACTTTGATGTAGTCACCACTGGTGATGGCCGTAACGTCCATACCGCCTTCACTGCACACCTCGGTCTTGATTCCGGATCCCCAAGCGATCGTCTCAGCTTCGGTGCGATCGTACGGATTGAGCGTTGCCAAGGCGGTTGGACCTGCCGTGGACATACTAATCTTCGGAATGCTGCCATCGGTGCCGTAAGTGAACTCCTCAACGCACACTGAACGCTTGAAGCTTCCGCCGCCCGGCAATGTGCCGTTGTGATAGAAGAAATACGAGTGACCCTTGAAGTCGACTACGCCAGGGTGATTGGTGGCGATCGTAGGGGCGCCCATGACGTCGCCCTTATAAGTCCAGGGACCTGCCGGGGCATTGCTGGTCGCATAGCTGATCTTCTCGCTGCTCCCGGCATAAACGAGGTAGTAGAGTGACCCGCGCTTGTAGAACCACGGCCCCTCGGTGAATCCGTTCATCGCCACGTTGGATGTGACGCTGCCCGAAGTGCTGATCATGTCCGAGTTCAACTTCACGAACCGGAGGTTGCCATTGCCCCAGTACAGGTATGCCTGCCCGTCATCGTCGATGAACACCGTCGGGTCAATGGCCATGGATCCGTTCGAGACCAACTCTTTCCCGATTGGGTCCGTGAACGGGCCTGCGGGATCCGTCGCTACGGCCACACCGATCCTCGCGCCGGTGTTGTTGTTCAGCGGCACGTACAGATAAAACTTGCCATTTCGCGCGACACACTGTGGGGCCCAAGCACTGTCGGTTCCCCATTTGAAGTTCTTGAGGCCCGCGGGCGTGCCGTGGTCCTTCCAGTTCACCATGTCGACGGTGGAGTACAGATGCCAGTCGTTCATGGTGTAAAAGTTGCTGACCGTGACGTCCTCATCGTGGGACGTGTAGAGGTACAATCTGTCTTCGTACACCATGGGAGCGGGGTCCGCCGTGTAGCTGGACTGTACGATGGGGTTATCGGCAAGCGAAGTGGAGGAGTACAGGGCCACTATGCAGAACAAGGGGGCCGCCATGGCGAACGTGCGTTGGTGGGTGATAGGCATCATTTTCTCCCAAAGTCTGGGGCAGCCCTGCTTGCTGCGTTCAACACGACTCATTCTACCCACAATAGCGCGACAGATTCACAAAGCTTCTTGCCCTGGCGCGTGCCGCTGCATTTTGTCGACCGGTTTGCCCCGAACTCACCGCTTCAGCCGCATCGCTGACACATCAGCGGGGCCATCGTTTCAGCAAGTTCGCATTTCGTGTGAAAAAGTTCTCAACGCTTTCCTCTTCCCTGGCACTTTCGGCTGCTGCCGGCCATCCCTCACTGATACCTGACATCACAAAGCAGCCCCCCTTTCAACCCTTCCTCTCCGCTCAGGCAAGGGATCGGGCTCACGTGTGGAACGCTGCAATGCGCAATGGTTACGTGAGCACGTTGCACTTCCTATTCCGCGCAGTGCGTCGTCCAGCGCTCGCGTTGGTGGCTCCGCGCCAAAAGCAACCGTGCCTGCCATCGCCCGCAACCAACTGGAGTGGTTTCACCGCGGGGCCCAGTAGGCGAACCCGACGCGTACGCTTCCTGCGCGCGGACTTTCGAGACGGACTGAAGACATACCCGGTTCACCCGCGCTGTATTCTTGTATGCGGTCCAATCACCAAGGCACGGTCGAGCAACACGGGTGGCGATACTCGCATGCATTTAGTCCAAACCGCACGGTGCAAGGGCGCCGTTTGCGGTTGGGCGATGTCCAGCGTCAGCTCGTCAGCCAGAAGCCTGAATTGGTCACATGGCAACTTGCTGTTGCACGAACGTCACAAGACTCGAGCTACCAACAGCCACGGTCACGCTGCTTGGGATGGCAACGACGCGCCATTGTACCGTCCACGGTAAGCTTGCGCCCGACGCAAGCGAAGTATACGCGCCTTGCACTTCAAGCTCCAAGTAACCCGAGGTGTCCGCATAGACTTCAACGTCACCTTCACCCGTCGCGAATGCTGCAGGTAGCACGTCAGGATACTTCTTGACGAAGAGATTCCCACCAAGAGCATAGGCGAACCAACCGCTTGCGCCGTCCGCAACCAACTTGGAGCCACTCACGTTGCTAGCTGCCTTCGATGAATCGTCGAACCAGACAACACTCGGAGTGGTCGTCGTGCTTGTAGTCGTATACGAAGCCAATGGACCTGGAGCCAATTTCGCGCTGTCGCCCAGTGGGAATAGCGCGATTCCACCACGCGGAACGCGCGTAATTTCCCAGGGAGCAACCTGAATCGCCTTGGTGGCTTTGATCGTGTAGAGCAGCGTGACCCAACACGTACCCGCGTCAGCCGAGAAGTCCTTGGTAACGCTAGCACCGAGGGATGAATTGGCGGTTCCCGTGGCGACCAAGTGGTTACTGCTGGTAATACTGGGTGTGTAGGCACTTCCATCCACTTCAGGCACTGGCGGCCAATCGCCAGTAGTGCTCGCATTGCCGTCCCAGGCACTCTGTGGACTCGTCCAGAACGTGGATCCGGCATTGTTAGGGCATGCCGCGGTCGAGCTCGTGCTGTACGTTGTACAAGTGTAGGGATTGATCACGTTAGTGCTGCCAATTGCGAGTTTGGTGACTCTTGCCCCAATTTGCGGGTTGACGTCCATGACGACGTTGTTGCAGGCCGTCATAGTAAAGCGGTAGTCAGCGTCGGTGACTTTAGTTGGGACAACGGGGCTCGACGTGGCACCCCCCTCGGCCAGGCTTCCCCCTGTTGCCGCGCCGCCGGTTACTGCACCACCCGTGGCTGCGCCGCCCGTCGCTGCACCACCCATGGCTGCGCCGCCCGTTGCCGCACCACCCGTAGCCGCGCCACCGGTTGCTGCACCACCTCGACTCGTGCCGCCTGTTTGCGCGCCGCCTTGGCTACTACTGCCTCCCTGCGTTACCTGTCCGCCAGAAGCCGTCGCGCCACCGGAAGGACTCGCTCCACCCGCTGTGCTGGTGGCGACGCCGCCGGTACCGCTCGAGCTCATGCCACCCTGCCCGCTAAAAGCGGGTCCGCTGTCACTGTTGCTGCAACCCACGACGCCCAAACAAAACAAAAGCGTGGCGCTGCCGACCAAGGATGCGTTGCGATAGTTCATGGTAGTAACTCGGAGGAGAGGGCGCGAGAGACGGCTAATTTCTCACAGAGGCCGGCCGCAATCAATCACGCATACTCGAAGCAGAGGCGCCGCGATAGATCTCCGTCGGCCTATTGGCCGCGGCGAAACGTTGCAACAGCGGACTATTGCAACATGCCTTCACCAGCCTTTGGCGTAACCGACGCCGTTGGCTGATCCCAAATCACTGGCGTAGCTCGCCGCACGGGCAAGCGCCGGTATTGAACCGCCGGGATCCCCAATGTGAAAAGCACGTGCGGCTCTTGCTCGCTGGCAATGCCGACGGCCACGGCAATGGCCCGACGCTGACGCAACGCAACCTCGGCGTAACCGATCATGCAGCTGCCTAGCCCCAGCGCCGCGGCGTATTGCATCATGCGCTCAGCCGCAATCACGCAGTTGACGCGACCAAAACTCCGGTGCTGGCGCGGCGCCGTCAACATGACCACAGCGGGCGCGTGAAAGAAGAGCCAATCGTGTTCTTGATCGAAGCGCCTCACCTTCTCCCGAATCCCATCCAGCTTGCGCGGGTTGCCGAGGTAGGGGCGGGCAGCAGTGAAGTAGAGCAGCGGCCAGAGCCAGCGCCGCTTGAGCAACCGATCGAACCAGCGGTAATAGTCGTTTACCAGTTTCGCCAGCTCGAAAACGCCACTGTCGGTAAACACGCGCGCCTGAACGTCCTGGGCATTGGATGCCGTTGGCGCATACGAGCCAATCGATATCACCTCGGCTAGCGTCGCGCGTGACACCGGTGCTTCGCGATACCGCCGTACCGAACGACGCCCGGCGAGAAAGGCCTTGGCTGACCCGGCGCTGAGCTCGGGTGCTTGCCAAGTTAGGAACTCGCCCAGGGTCGATCCGATGGCACCCGGCACACACACCGCGCCGCAATGGCCACAATCGATACAGCGAGTGGCATCAATGGATACGGCTTCGGAACCCACCAATTGCATCGCGGTGGTTGGACAATCCGCAACACAGGCCCCACATCGATTGCAGCTCGACGCGTCGACGGATATCGAAGTCATGCACGGATGCTAGCCTGGGCCGAGCGCGGTGGCTCGACATTTGCGTCCTGGCCGTGCCTTCTTCGCTGCACGCTAGAACATCATCGACACGCCGAGCGACATGACCGGATACCCAACGCGCAGCGTCAGCGTTGCCAGCCGCAGGAAGTGCCAACGCCCACCAACGGCGAGCATCGGCACAGCGCCGACGCTTCCATGGGGTTCGTACTGTGCTTTTTCGTAATAAAGCGCCAAACCGGGTTCACCGAAGGCGGAGAATTTGTCAGAAAACCAGAAATTCCACTGCATGGCGCCAGGGAAATACAGGTAGTTCGACGGCCCCCCGAGGGGCCCTGCGAGAGAGGTGCATACCGTGGTGTTGCCAGGCGCAGGAACGCGCGAGGCACAGTAACCAAGCGACGGACCATCATCACCGTCGTAGTGCACCCAGTCGAAGCCAAAGCTGATTCCAACCGAATTATTGATCGTAGGCACGAAACCATTTTTGAGGATGGGGATCGTCAAGCGAAGGCCCGCACCAATGCCCATGCCAGTGGGTCGCCCCGGCGGCTCGAAAACTCCGAATGAAAGGTGCGGCTCGAGCTCAGCCATGTAGTCAGGGTGGGCACCCGGTTGCCGGATCGTGCTTTGGGCGAATGCGGTGCTGCTGAGCATTGAGCAGCAAAACACCCCAGAGCCTGCCACAAACAACCTCATGGCGGTGACTTGTTTGTATTTCATAAGCCCTCTATGGACAGCGGTAGGTGCCATCGGGATACTTCTTGCTCAAGTTGCTGGCGAGGCAGGTGATATTGCAGTTGTTGTCCGCATTCTGACAGGTCACCGTACACGCCGCCTCGCACTCGACGTTACACTCCCCAACGCTGCGACAAGTCACCGTACTGCCCGGTCCAACCCGTACTCCGCACGTGCTTAGATCGTGGCAGGTGTATTGGCAATCCGCGCCGCAAATCCCTCCGCACACTGGCGTGCCGTAGCAGTCGAGGGTGCAGTGATCGCCGCACGAATGGCTGCATTGTGGGGTGTCGTGGCACGTCGCGTTGCAACCATTGCCGCAAATCGTGCCGCACGAAACGCCGGTCTGGGAACAATCCATCGAGCAATTGTCGCCGTTGCAGCCAACGTAGCATTCACCTGAGAATTCATTTTGGCAGCTGCAGGGTCGCCCAGCCCCGCAACTATAGGTGGGTTGGCTACTGCAGCTTACCGCAACGAGTAGGCCAGCCAATATTACCAATGCGGTAACGGCGATCGCCCGCTTGCGACGCGACCGGTGTTTGGCTGGATCTTGACCAGGGTGGTTCCTTTGGCTGGGCACGGCCGGACTCTACGTCGGATCCGCTTGAGATGCCAGGCACCTCGTGACACCAAGTGCCCCGCTAGTACTGATATTGCACTTTTTCATCGCACGAGTTGCTCGTACTCAAATGCGGTATACCTCTTGGCGCATGCGCTCGCGAACGCCCAGCGATTTTCGGGGGATGTGTTCCCGCTGCTACTTGAAGTTGCCGCAGTGCATTTGCGCTTGGTTACCGATTGTCGACACATGCACCGAAGTCCTCGTCATTCGTCACGTGACCGAGCAACACGTGATGAGCAATACCGGCCGACTCGCGGCTTTGATCTTGCCCAATTGCAGAATAGTGGACGTCGGCCCGGACATGCCCTTTGACGAAGCCGCGCTCCCCGGAGGTAGATCGTGGCTGCTCTACCCGGGGCCAAACCCGGCGCCCACCGGGCCGGCTCCACGTTGCCTCGTGGTGCTCGACGCGAGTTTTCGCCGCGCCAAACGGATGTACAAGCGGATTGAGGCGCTGCACCGCTTGCCCCAGTTGGCGCTTCAGCCGCCGGAAGTGGCCCCGCTTCGGTTGCGGCAGCCACCCCGCAGCGACGGCATGTCCACCATCGAGGCCATTGCAGCTGGCCTGTCGCTCGTGGAAACTTCGACCATTGGCTCAAGGCTGCTCGAAAGCTACGCCGAGTTCGTCAAGCGCGCCGATTTCGCGCACGGGCGGCGTCGAGGTACCCCGGGTTAGCTGCGATAGTCCGCGTTCTCGCTCACGTATTCGTGGGTGAGATCCGCGCCAAGCACGGTGGATTGAGCAGCGCCTGCCGCAAGGTCGACCTCGACTTCGACCACGCGTTCATGTCGCGGATAGTCAACGGGCGGAGCAAACACCCCATCGCTGGTGGGAGCGCTCGCATACAATTCTGCGGCCTTCAAGTGCTCGACCAGTGCCTGTTCCTTGCTCGGCTCGAGGAAAAACTCGCCGCGCTCGACGATCGGGATCCCGCCGAGACGCATACAGGTGTTCGATAGATCGAGCGCGGCACCGTGAGCTCCAAGGTATTTGCCCACTGCTTGAACCAGCCTGCCAACATTCGGATCGTTGCCGGCAACCGCACACTTGAAGAGCGGAGCATTGACGACCGCCTTGCCAATCGCCCGTGCCAGGGCTTCATTCGGAGCGCGCTGTACCGTTACGCGGATCACGTGACGCACCCCTTCGCCATTGCGCACCACGTCTTCTGCCAGATCCGCACAGATCTGATTCAAGGCTTGCTCGAAGTCGCCCAAGTCGACCGCGGGCGCAGCCCCCGAGCTCACAAGCACCACCGTGTCCGAGGTACTCGTATCGCTGTCGATACTCATGCGATTGAAACTGCGGTCAACTGCCCGGGCCAACATCTCGCGCAATGCCTGCCGTGGAAGCGCGATATCGGTCAAGATGTAGACAAGCATTGTGGCCAGATTGGGCTCGATCATTCCGGCCCCCTTGGCGATCCCAACGATGCTTCCGCTGCCCAAATCCGCCCGGCGAATCTTCGGGTAGAGGTCAGTTGTAACTATCCCCTCGGCCGCGGGCAATACTGATCCGGGAGCGAGCTGACGTATGAGCTGAGGCAATGCCGCTACCATTGCCTTCTCGGGCAGCCGCCAGCCGATAACCCCAGTTGAACTCGGCAATATGGCCGTCTCGGGCATGCCGAGCAGACCCGCTATTTCGCGACACAGCCGCTCACTGGTCTCCACTCCCCCTGGTGCACAGACATTGGAGATCTTGTTGTTGACCAGGATCGCCCCAAGCCCGGCTGACTCAAGACGCTGGCGGCCGATCTTGATCGGCGCCCCGGGAAACGCGTTCTTGGTGAAGAGCGCGCCAAAATCAGGCGACGGGCGCTCCAACGCGATGAGAGTCAACGTCATCTTGGCGGGCTTTGACACCTCGAACGGCACGAAATCAAATCGCGTGGTCCCAACGCGGAAGCCGCGCGGCAATGCCGCTTGCTCCGCCAACCAGATCCGATGGGCAGTGCGAGAATCGAAGGAAAGCTGGGTGCTGGCCACGGCAGGCAGAATAGCAAAAAAACTAGCCGCGTCCGCTGTCACCACGCTGACGGTCGATAATCCTTGAAGAACTGGCCGTAGGGGTGTTCCCCAGTTTGAAAGCCGGTAAAGATCGGATCGCAGACCCGTGCGGCCCCATCGATGGCGTCAAGCGGCGGGCTAAAGTCATACTCGCGCTGCTTGCGCTGCGCGTGGGGGTGCGGATCCTCGTCGGTGACCCAACCGGTGTCGACGGAATTCATGTGGATCCCGTCAAGCACGTAGTCTTTCGCCGCGGTGCGCGTCAGCATGTTGAGCGACGCCTTGGCCATGTTCGTGTGCGGGTGGCGATCCGACTTGGTGTACCGAGCAAACACTCCCTCCATGGCCGAAACGTTCACCACGTGCTTGTCGCCGGTGGGCGTACGCGCCATGAGCTCCTTCGACCTGGCCACGAGAATGAAGGGAGCGATGGCGTTGACTAGATGAACCTCGATGAGCTCCGGGGTAGAGACGTCGGCCGCCTTCATCCGCCAACTGTTGTTGTGGCGCAAGTCGAGCTGCTGCCCGTCAGCATCGAACCGTCCGGGCGGGAAATGGATTCGATCCTCGTCACCGACCGTGGCAGCTGGACCGAATAGGCTCGGTAGCGCGACGCCCAAACCTGCAGTTGCCACGATGGGTGAAGCGTCCGGCGCTTCGCCCCGCGTCAGCTGATGCTGTTTGGCTAGCTCGTGATGCATGGCCAAAAGTGGTCTGACTTGCTCGGGCAGTTGCTCGATTGGGGTATCCTCGAATGGCCTGAGGTGGGCAAAGAAACCGTTGGGGCGATGGACCGTCTGCGCCGCATTGTTGATAAGAAAGTCCAACCGCGGGAGACTTTCGAGCAAATGCGACGCGAATAGCTCAACGCTCGGGCAAAACCGCAGATCGAGCCCATAGAGCGTCAGCCGAGCACGCCACGCTTCGTAGTCTGGCTCGCGCGCATAGCGCGCGGCCGCATCGTTGGGAAACCGCGTCGTCGCAACGACTCGGGCGCCGGCGCGCAACAGCATTAGGCTGATGTGATAGCCGATCTTGATTCTGGCGCCTGTAACCAAGGCGATCCGACCATCAAGGTTGGCCGTTTGAGTCCGCTTACGGTAGTTCAATTCCGCGCAGTCGGGACACATTGAATCGTAGAAGTGGTGCAGTTCGGTGTAGTCGCGCTTGCAGATGTAGCAATTCTGAGCAAACTTGAGCTCCCGCTCTTCTGCAAAGCTATCAGCCCTTCTGGGTTCGGTTGCGAGTCTGGGCAACAGCCTGGTTGCGGACTCGTTCACGCCAGGTACAGCTCGCGCATCGCGGATCTGGGTCGCCTGTCTCAGTTCGAGATCTGCCCTTTGGTCGATTTTGCGTTGATAGCGCCGAATGGCCTTGGTCACTCGCTCGCGTTCGTGACGCAAAGGCCGCGACAGCTTGCCAGCCAAGATCAAGAGCTCGCGCCGTCGCTCTTCCGGGATCTGCGCCAATGCCTTCGGCTCTGACACGAGTGCAGCGAGCACGCGAATGCAATGCTCAACGTCGGCTCCAGTCGTGGACTCAACCGGCGACGTCGTTGGTTCAGGCAGATCCGGCGAGCCGTGTGCCGGGCTTACGTTGGTCATGGAAGGACTCAACCTTATCCGCCGCAAGCTCCCTCGCCAGTCAATTCCGCGCCAACCTCAGCCCGGATTGGCCGGCGTCATTTCGAAGCGCAGGGGGCCGTCTGAAGCCAAATCCATCGTCGAAAGCTCGCGAAGCGGCCGTATGGCCTCTAGAATTTCGCTGACGCTCGCTGAGCGTTTCGCCCGGTCCCACAACACCAAGCGCACCGACGCGGGCGCGGCGCGTAGGACCCACCTCGCGTGTTCCTTGATTGAACCGATTGGACCACTTTGCGCTCGTTCGCGCTTGAGTGAACCTGTCGAACCGCTTCGCGTGCGTTCGTGTTCGACCCACAGCGTGGCAGAAAGCTGCTCGATATGTTCCACGATGTCGTGCCCATTGGGTACGAATGGGACCTGCCCTTGGCGCAGTTCTTCGATCTGGCGAAAGATGAACGGATTTCTTAAGGCACCGCGGCCGATCATGATGGCATCGGCGCCTGACGACTGCATGAGCCGCAACGCGTCAGCGGCATACCAAAGATCACCGTTTCCAACCACGGGAATGGTAAGCTCGGATTTTATACGACGCACAAGACTCCAATCCGCGACGCCAGAATAGCCTTCATGGCGTGTGCGCGGGTGCAAGACCAGAAAGTCGGCCCCAGCCGCTTCGATCGCCTTGGCAATCGACAGCAAGTTGTCCGAATTGTCGATGCCCGCACGGATCTTGACGCTCAAGGTCGTACTGCAAGCCGCGCGCATGGCTGATACCACGTGATAGATGGCGTCGAGATCCCCCAACATGCCCGAGCCAACCCCCTTTCTAGCAATTTGGCGTACCGGACAGCCAAGATTGAGATCAACGACATCGGCACCGGCATCGGACAACACGCGGGCGGCAAGCGCCAAGTGAGCGGCATGGTTGCCAAGTAGCTGCATCGACAGCGGCAAGTCTCGGGTGCGCCGCAGCTCGGAGCACAGCCATTGCACGCTTGGGGCATGGGCGGTAATGCGCAAGAATGGCGCACACACGAGCCCTGGACTGCCATAGCTGGCCAGAAGCTCACGCACCGGGTGCCCCAGTACGCCCTCCATTGGCGCCAACAGAGTGGGCGACTTCCACACCGGGCTGCAACGGCTAGCCACGCCCGAACCGAGCCTGGTCAGTTGGATAACAACGTCGCCTCGATGGCTTCGAGATTGGCCATGGTGTGAGGTTTTTCGAGAAAACCGAGGACATTGGGGAGCTTGTGCAAATCTGCGGCATTGGACGGATGAAACCCACTCGTTACCACGCCATTGACGTCGTGACGAATCCGGCCAAGGTCATGCAATACTTCCGCCCCGGAAAGCTCGGGCATCGTCAGATCAAGCAACACCAAATCGATCGTCGAGTGGTGCTGGCGAAAGAGGTCGAGACCACAATGCCCGCTATCCGCTGTCATCACGCGTTGAGCAACAAGCGATTCGTCACGACACGCACCGCGATGAGCGAGCCGCAACAGCGCCACGGTGAACGACCTTGGTGAGCCCACGATGTTGAAGGCTTGGACGACTGCGCACATCAGCTCGCAGTCCGGCTTGGCGAGAAATAGCCTTCCAAGTGACCGGAATACGTGGCTACGCCAGCCATACGTGTCGCACTCGGCCGCACTCACTTGGGCTGCGCCCCGCAACCTCCCTCGCGGCTCGGCCGTACTGGATCAAGAATGCCGTGACATCTAACCTATCCAACATCAGCTGGCTCACTGCGAAGGCGCAGGTAAGCGGAGCTGCGTTGGCGTGCCCGGACTGGCTTGCACAACTCGTGCAAACCATGGCTGAACGGCTCAGGGGCTCATGGCCGCTATTCGCGTTTGTGGCTGCGTCACAGTTGGTTGCATTGGTGGCACTCGTCGCGATGGTCGTACGCCACCTGCGCTCGGCCGAACAATTGCGTCGCCTGAGCGACACCGCGCTCGCCATCGCTCGCGGTGACAAACTGGCGCGTTGCGGGCTACTGAACGGCCCCTTGGCACAGTTTGGTAGCAATTTTGACGACATGGTAACGCTACTGAGCAACGAGATCCGCAGCCTGCGCGCCAACCAACGCGAGTTGGAACAGCTGATTGCCACGGACCGCCTCACTGGGATCGGCAATCGTCGGCAGTTCGAACAGCAAGCGGACGCTGAAGCCGCTCGCGCCAAACGCTACGGGATCCCCGTCTCGCTGATTCTCTTCGACGTCGACCACTTCAAGCGTATCAACGACAGATATGGGCATCAAGTCGGTGATTCAGTGTTGGTCAACTTGACACGCCGCGTTGCACACCGCTTGCGCGACACCGACAGCATCGCACGTTGGGGGGGTGAAGAGTTTGCGATCTTGACACCGTGTACGCCGATTTCCGGTGCCGAGGTACTCGCCGAAAAGATTCGCCAAATCGTGGCTGAGGAACCCTTCGACGTGGTTGGAACAGTGACGGTAAGCCTCGGGGTAGCGCAAATGCATTCTAGCGAGACTGCGTCGCGTTGGATTGCTCGTGCCGACGAGTTACTCTACGAGGCGAAGCACGCCGGACGTAACCGCATGCGCTCGAACGCCTCAAATGATGAGCAGTCCGCTCCGTTTATTTTGGTCTGGGGCGATCAGTTCCTGGTGAATCACCCAACTATCGACGCGGAACACGCCGAGTTGTTCCGGCTAGCGAATAACCTGATCTTGTCCGCACCACAAAGCACTCGCTCCGAGTCACTCGACCGCATCAATCTTCTGTCCAACAGCTTGGAAAGTCACTTCAGTTCCGAAGAAGCCATTCTTTTGGAACTCGGTTGCCCCACACTCGAACACGAGAAGCATGCACAGATGCACCGTGGACTGACGGCAGAACTTTCGGATCTAAAACAACGATACGAAGCTGGACGCCTCGACCTGCATGATGTCGGTGACTTCATCGTAAGGCGAGTCACGATTGGTCACCTCGTCAGCGCCGACCTTGCCCTTTTTGCATCGCTCGTGCACAGCGCGACCATTGCCGTTGCTGACGAACCGCGACCATCACTGCGCATTCGCATCCAGCGGGCACTGCTGGGTTAGGCGCTGGGCATTTTCGCTACAAGTGATACTGCTTTGACGGTACCCCCCTCGCCCGCAGATTATTGCAACCTAAACCGATTTAGTTCGAACTAAATCGACGATTTAGCACTGGCACGCGACAGCAATTGTGCGAAGTTTTCGCGAATGGCAAAGCGCACTCTTCGTTCCTTCGTTTTCGTGATGGGTGTCTTCACACTGGGTCTCGAATTCGTTGGCTGCTCGGACGGCAATGGCTCAATCGCTGGTCCGTCTGGCGGAACTCAAGGAGTCGGCGGGGCTACTCTGGGTGGCTCAAGTACTACCGGCACCAGTGGCGGTAGTACTTCGCCAGCCGATGGAACCGGAGGCACTGCGTCTACGGCAGTCACTACTGGCGGAACGAACGCGACGACGGGGGGAGCCAAAGCCACCGGCGGAACACCGACGGCCGCAACCGGCGGCAGCAAAGCCACCGGCGGCATGCCGACGGCAGGCGGCGGCGCTACGAGCACCGGCGGAACACCGACGGCAGGCGGCGCTACGAGCACCGGCGGAACCACCGGCGCAGGCGGCAACGCCGGCAGCGCGGGATTGCCTGCCCTACATACCGAAGGGCCTGCCATCAAGGATCCCAACGGAAGGACCATCGTGCTGCGCGGCGCCTCGCTTCCGGACATTGGCACGCTCTGGGCCTACAGCAGTCAGAGTTCAGCTGGAATCACCGCACGCATCGACAAGCTTACAGAAGCCGGCATGACGCCTCACGTCATTCGTTTTCCGGTCTATCCGCGCACTTGCTTCAACACCGGTGGCGCGGCATTCAACTCGCCTGCGCCGTTTCCCATCGGAACTGCCGGCGGCACGCAAACGGCGCTCACCAACGACGAGTACGTCACGAAAATCCTCAAGCCTGCAGTGGACTATGCCACCAACAAGGGGATGTACGTCATCATTGATTACCACCAAATCGACAACACTAGCGGGCAATCCGCAATCGATGCAACGACGTTCTGGACGTACATGGCCGCCAAGTTCGCCAGCTACACCAACGTGCTGTACGAGCCGTATAATGAACCCGTCGATACCAGCACGAATTGGGCCACATTCAAGACGCGAGCTCAGGCTTGGGTTGACGCTATTCGCACGTCCGCGCCGAACAACATTGTCATCGTACCCTCAATGAATTGGGATCAGAAGCCCGGCGATGCCGCAACCTCTCCCTTGACAGGCACGAATCTGGCTTATACAGCGCACGTCTACCCGGGCAACTGGAATGCCGCATTCAAGCAGCAGGTCGCCACCGCGGTTGCCAAGGTGCCCGTGTTCTTCACTGAGTGGGGCTATATTCTCAACGGGAGCGATCAGAATCTCGGCACCTCTAGTGCCACTTGGGGCAGCGACTTCAGGACTCTCGTCGATGGCAATGGCGTCAGCTGGACCGCTTGGGTGGCTGACAATTCTTGGACGCCAAATCTGTTCTCGAACACTGCCTTGACGACACTCACCGATTTCGGCACCTTGACCAAGACTTGGCTCACCGCAACGGCGGGCAGTAACTGGGTCCAGTGACTCGCGCCCCCAAGAAGCCCCCGAGAACGCACGCTGGATCGGCCGAGCGCTCGATGGCTCGTTGAGCGGTGATCCGCTACCCTTTGCGCCTATTCGGTGCCCCGGTTGACGGACCACCCTTGATTTCCTTCGCGCTGCAGTTCAAGGCTGGGGAAGATGTCGAGTCTGAAGATCCTGGCAGGAATGTTGCTGACGCTCTCGTTCTCCATGGCAGGGCAGGCAGTGCTGCGGTTGGGAGTGACACGCCGTGTGGCTGCGGCCGGCATCGCGATTGACGAGGTGTTCCGGCATCACTTGCTGTCGCTGATCTTCTCACCCATGGTTATCGGCGGGTGCGCTCTGAGCGGTGTCGGAGTCGTCTGTTGGATGTACGTCCTCGCCCACTTCGAACTCAGCCGTGCGCTTCCGCTCCTCGGTGGGCTTGGTTACCTGGCGATGTTCGCCATCGGGCGGTTTTGGCTTGGCGAACGAACGACCTGGGTGCAGTTCGGGGGACTGCTGCTGCTTCTGGTTGGGATGTTCCTCATCAATCAGAAGCCCAGCTGAGTGTGCGACCAAGACCCCAGCGGCGCTAGCGCACCTTCAGTACTCGTCGAGCGAAGCCCCAGTAGGCCGAAAGCAGTGGATTGGCAAAGTGGGTGATCAGTGGATGCTCCAAACCGTCGAAGGACATGTTGCCTGTCAGCACGGCACCGTCCGTCGCATGACTTGAACGCCGCCGTTGGAGTCGCCGACGGTCGCGATAGACCGAGGGCAGCTGCTTTGCGACTGCGCCATAGGTTCCTAGCTTTGCTGTCAGCCAACCACCCTTGGCTGCGAAGGCAAGCACAGCCAGTTCCGTCCCAAAAAGGGCTGGCGCGGCCACGATGAGGCGCCAGAGCGGCCAGTGCTTCAGCAGCACCAACCAGCGATTGCGATCGAGCAAGGCATACTTCTGCGCCGAAAAGCTCGCGGTGTATTTGTGATAGACCCGGGCGCGTGGTGCAAGCACACAATCGTAGCCCAGCTCTCGCAACCGAATCTGCAACTCGCAGTCCTCGTGGTAGAGAAACAACGACTCATCGAAGTACCCGGTCTGGTCGAGGGCGCTCATGCGCAACATCAAGGCAGCTCCGGAGGCGAATGCCACCGAAGTCACCGACTGCAGGTCAGGCAGACTTTCAAGTGGCTTTCGGTAGCCACCACAGTAACCGAAACCACAGAAATGCAGGTGGTTGCCGGCGGTATTGACGAGCTCGGGCTCGGAATGAAGCAGGATCAGCGGTTGCGCCGCGGCGACCAAGGGCCGCTCGCTCATGACTTCCAGAAGAGGCGGCAACCAACCTTCGGAGAGTTCCAGATCTTGGTTGAGCAGAACGACAAATTCTGACCCGAGTTCACGGGCGCGAGCGATGCCAACATTGTTGCCCCCGGCGAAACCACGATTCGACGTTAGCGGCAAGATCTCGACATTATCGAGGCCAGAGGTAACACGCTGCAATTCTTCGAGTGTACCGTCACCGGAGCCATTCTCGACCACGATGATCCGATTGTCCGTCAAGTCCGTGTGGCGCTTGAGGGTCGCAAACAAGGCTTCCAGATAAGGTTTGCCTCGGTAGGTGACGATAATGAATGCGCTGCTCATAAAGGTTGCCCTGGCGCATCGGCCGCGCGGGTCTCGAAGGAACCGAGGCTATCCGGCGGCAGCGTAGGCAGGCGCCCGTTGGGCAGTACAGGCTGGCGCTCGAGTTGCTCGCGTAGTAGCGCTATCTCCTGCGTTAGCGTGATGGAACGAAGCTCGGTGCGCGAGAGGGTGACCAAGGTGTGCACGTGCAGCAGCAGTAGCGCGCTTACAGCCAGGGCGAAGAAGAAGTTCGATGGCAGCACGAACCCCATGGCATGGGCGACTATGGCGGTGAGATTCGGTGCAACAGCCAGGACGAGCAGCCCCACCAGCAACAAGAAGAGCCAGAGGCTACTCTGCAACGTGATGCGATCCCTGAGTACCAAGCGCAGTAGCGCCGTGGTAATCACCAGGCAGAAAGCGGCAAATATCCAGTATTGTTCGAACTGTTGCATCCGTGGCTCACAGACTATTGGTAGCGCGATGCCAACTGCGCGCAAACGCGAGCAGTACCGCGATAGTAACCTTCAGCATATAGTAAGGCGCCTGCAAATTCTTTATGCTGCTCTGCCCACCCTGGCGCTCACGCATCACGACTGGAGTTTCCACTACGCGCAAACCCGCAGCATGAGCCAATACGAGCGCTTCTGGCTCGGGATAGTCATGGGGATAGGACTGCGCAAACAAGCGCAACGCCCGCGGACCGTACAGGCGGTAACCGGAGGTTGGATCGGAAGCATTGGAACCGATGACCACTTTCAAGAGCAATCGCAACCATTGAATCCCAAGCCGCCGCAGTGGCGTCGATTGGAACCCCTCACGCGCGACGTAACGACTCCCAATCACGATGTCTGGAGCGGGTACCTGCTCGATCGCACTGAGCAACTTGCCGAGTTCAGCCGGAGGGTGTTGCCCATCGCCATCCATCTGCACCGCAAAGTCATAGCCCTCACGCTGCGCCAACTTCAGACCAGTTTGAACCGCACCTCCAATGCCAAGGTTGCGGCAGAGCCGAAGCACCCGCACCCCCGCGTCGCGGGCGACCTTTGCCGTGCGATCGCGCGAGGCGTCGTCGACTACGGCCACCGCTACCTCGAGTGACTCGCGCGGCGGCAATGCCGCCAACTCACTCAACAACGCGGGAAGGCTTTTCTCCTCGTTGAAGGCGGGAATGACCACGAGTAGTCGCATGGCGGCGGACCATACCACGCCTTCGGGTCAATCGAAGGGACTCTTGAAGGGCTCGCCCTTGGCCGATTCTGACTGTTTTTTGGCGGAAGACTTGGCTGCAGAGACTCGCGACACCCGGCCCGTACCGGCTGTTGGCGCGGCTGTTGGCGCGGCTGTTGGCGCGGCTTCTGGCAACGCTGGAACTACTTGCCCAACCGGCAATGGTGCCTCGGCCCGTATCGGCTGGGCCTGCTCGGCAGCGCGGGCCGACTTGGTGTCCAGCGTCGTTTTCGACGACTCGGCGAAAGGTCGAGGTAAGATTCGCCAAACAGTCAGCAGCAAACCGAGTAGCGCAAGCGCTGACACCAAAGGAACGAACCAACGCGGACGCCGACCCCAGAAGGCAAGCTGACTTTCCGAAGACCTGGGCCCGGTTTGCGCAAGCGAGCTGTCGTACAACGGCGACCGCTCTCGCTCGATTTTGGCTGGCCTGACCGACTCTAGCGTCCTGACATGGCTAGCACGATAGTTGGTTCTGGTCGCAAGCAACGACACTCCGCTAACGTCGTGCTGCACGCCGCGCTCGATAAGCCAATTCACTAAGACATCGGCCAGCGCGGCGCAGGTCTGCCAACGCAGAGCGGTCTCACGTTCGAATCCGCGCGCCAATATCGCCCAAAGTTCAGGTTCTTCAATCCCGAGCTCGGGGAACGGTGTTACCCGCGCCGAGAGGATCGCGTGCATGACCGCATTGTAACTATTGCCGTCGAAAGGCAGCTCACCAGCAATGGCTTCGTACATAACGACGCAGAAACCCCAAACGTCGCAGCGGCCGTCGACTTCCTCGCCGCGCGCTTGCTCGGGCGACATGTAGTTTGGGCTGCCCAGCGCTGAACCGGCCTGGGTCAGGCGCTTTTCCCAAGGCATGTCCATTTTAGCTATGCCAAAATCGAGCAGCTTGGGCTGTTCCTCGCCCGTCCCTGATTTGGTAAAAAATACATTTTCTGGTTTCACGTCGCGGTGCACGACATTGGCGGCATGCGCCGTCCCGAGCGCACGAAGGATGGGTAACAACGTGCGCACCGCTTCAATTGCCTTCAACCGCCCACGCTCGTCGAGGCGAGTTGCCAAATCCTCACCCTCGAGCAACTCCATGACAATGTACGGATCACCGTTCAAGGTTTCGCCGCAGTCGAATACGCGCACCACACCCGGATCGACCAAGCGCGCCGCCGCCTTAGCCTCAAGCAGCAATCGCTGTTGATCATCGCTGCAACCGGTAAACTGATGGATCAACTTGACCGCAACACGAATGTCGAGCGCGTCACTGTGCGCTTCCCACACGACCCCCATGCCACCACGACCAATCAGGCGAACCAAACGATATTTGCCGGCAATGAGGTCGCCAGGCTTGTAGGCGAGTGCCAATGGATTGGTTTCGTCCGGCGACCCCCCACTGCCGGCTGCAAGCTCGATCAAGCGTTCGGATTCAACCAACCCAAGCTGACGAGTGTCCACGGCCATGCTCACCCGCCATTATAGAGCCTGAGCCCTGCTCCCGCCCGCGCCGAATAACGAAACGCCAGATACTGGGGGAACTGTAGGTACTGGCACAGTTCAACTGACTCGCCCCGAGCGGACAGGTCATGGCGATAATCGAACATGCCCTGGCCAAGTTGCAGATCAAAAGGCAGTCGCGGGTGCTGCGAACGGAGCGCCTAGAGGGATAGAGCCCGGTGGTCGGCGGCTTGGCCGGTAGAAGCACCGAGTGAACTTCTCGTTGCTCGCCATCTAGAAGTGCCCGGCAATGCCGGCACAGAAGCCGCCCAGTTGGCAGTTCCCAATCGTGACCGTCCGCACCGGATCACGGCGAGTCAGATCATACGTGAGAAACCCCAACCCCACCAATGCCACACCCGACCCCGCCACAACTAAAACACGCGACGTGCGCTTGGCCGACTCCGCTTGATCGTAACGCTCGAAGTACTCGGATTGTGGTGCACTTCTGGCATCACTCTCGTTGACACGGCGTTTGATTTCGAAAGCCAGGGCGCCACCGAGCAATACGCTACCCACGCCCAACGTGGACCACGTAAAGGGCTTCACCTTCGCTGCCACTCGCTTCTCAGTTGGCGCTGGTTGCGTCGCGGGCGTGACCGCGACCAGCGGCTTTTCGCTCGGCGTTGCAGTTGCGGAAGTTACATTTGGGGCGGGCGTTAGGGCAAGTGGGGCCTTCTGTGCCACCATCGGTACTTCAACGTCCATCGAGCGATCGGGGCGCAACTCGAAGGGACGCTGCACCAATTCGTAGCCGTCCAGCGTCAAGGTCGCCACGTGACTGCCAGGACTCAGCTCGGCCGTGAACGGCGTGATCCCCACCATCGCGATCCCATCGATCTTGACCGTGGCACCAGATGGCCGCGACAGAACACTCACCTGCTGCATGCCCTTCGCCTGCAAATGTGACTCGAATTTTCGCAGCTTGCCCAGCGTTGCCGCTTGATCGGTGCCAGCCGCACTCTGGCGCAAATAGCCGCGCAGCCAACGCAACGCGCTGCGCTCGTCCCCCATGGCCTCGTAGACCAAGGCAATATTGTAGGAGAACGCGACATTGGGCATCACGCGCTCGGCCTCAAGCAACTTGTCGATCGCATCGGAGTACTTACCGG